>BFBZ01000017.1_pt38 | contig 84826 bp, 78 predicted proteins | sample 1888401 | NCBI WGS metagenome assembly BFBZ01 (sample SAMD00112614, study PRJDB3348) | symbiont metagenome | host: Chara braunii
CTTGCCTGCGCCACACGCAGCGGCTCATCCAGGCGATCTATGAGACCGCCGGCAAGGAAGTGAGGCCCAACGTCATCGTCAACCGTTTCGAGCAGAAGATGTTCGACAGCGGCATCAAGCAGGCCGACGTCCAGGACATTCTCGGCGAGCATTTCGTCGGCGGYATTTCCAACAACTACCGGCTGGTGCGCGAAGCCGTCGACCGTGGCGTGCCGCTGCACGATATCGACCCCAATGCCAATGTCGTCAACGATTTGAAGAAGATCATCCTGCCGGAGGAGGCCGTCGCGACCGCCGCCAAGTCGAAGTCGCTGTTCGGCTTCGGCAAGGGCCTGCTGAAAAGGAAGGCAGGATGAGCAGCCGCTTTTCCAACCTGCAGAACCGCGACGTCCGTCCGCAGCGACCGCCCGAAGCAGCGCCGGTCGCCCATCATCCGGTGGTTATCCCCACGACCCGCAAGCCGGCCGCGCCGAAGTTGGAAGCAGCGCCGGCAAAAAGCGCCAACAAGGTGTTGGACGCCCGGGTGCGCATCCACCGCATGTTGCTCGAAGAGATCAATCTCGTCGCGCTCGAGCGGTTGCCAAAGGATGAGATGCGCCGCCAGGTGCATGACTTCGTCTCGGAAAAAACGCGCGAAGAGCGGATGGCGATCAACATCGCCGAGCTCGACGCACTGGTCGACGATATCGTCGACGAGATGGTCGGCCTCGGCCCGCTCGAGCCGCTGCTCAAGGATCCCGAGATCAACGACATCCTGATCAACGGCCACCAGAACTGCTTCGTCGAACGACGCGGCAAGCTGCAACAGGTGCACATCCCGTTCAAGGACGAGGCGCATCTGCTTAGAATCATAAACAAAATCGTCGCCGCCGTCGGCCGTCGCGTCGATGAATCGCAGCCGATGGTCGACGCGCGCATGCTGGACGGCTCGCGCTTCAACGCAGCCATCCGCCCGGTCGGCGTCGACGGGCCGCTGGTGTCGATCCGCAAGTTCTCCAAGAACAAGCTCGGCCTGCACAAGCTGGTCGAATTCGGCGCGATCACCCAGAACATGGCCGAGGTGYTGGCGGCCGCGGTGCATGCCCGCAAGACCACGATCATCTCGGGCGGCACCGGCACCGGCAAGACGACGATGCTCAACGCYTTGTCGGCCTTCATCCCKGAGGACGAGCGGCTGATCACCATCGAGGACGCCGCCGAGCTGCAGCTGCAGCAGCCGCATGTCGCGCGCATGGAAACGCGCCCGGCCAATATCGAGGGCCATGGCGAGCTCAAGCAGCGCGATCTGGTCAAGAACGCGCTGCGCATGCGCCCCGACCGGGTCATCCTCGGCGAGTGCCGCGGCGAAGAAGCCTTCGACATGTTGCAAGCGATGAACACCGGCCACGAAGGCTCGATGGCCACCATCCACGCCAACACGCCGCGCGACGCCATCTCGCGCCTCGAACAGATGCTCGGCATGACCGGCATGCCGATGACGGTGCAGTCGATCCGAAGCCAGATCGCCAGCGCCATCGACATCATTGTCCAGCTGACCCGTCTTTCCGACGGCAAGCGCAAGGTGACGAGCGTCGCCGAGGTGACGGGCATGGAAGGCGACGTGATCCAGATGCAGGAGATATTCCGCTTCGTGCGCACCGGCATGGAAGCGGACGGCAAGATCCTCGGATATTTCGAGGCGACCGGCATTCGCCCGCGCTTCCTCGAAGACCTGCGCAATATGGGCATCGAGTTTCCGGGCAAGTATTTCGAACCCGGCCGTCCGCAGGAGTAACCGGTGTTCGAGGGATTCAGCCCGGTCTATGCCGTTTACGCCGCGGCGGCGCTCACCGGCATCATGATCGCCGAAGGCTGCTATCTGCTCTATGCGCGACGCAGCGACAAGCGGACGGCCATCAACCGCCGCATGAAGCTGCAGGAAAACAAGATCAGCCAGGAACAGGTGCTGATCCAATTGCGCAAGGAGCGTGGCGTCGACGGTGCCAGGTCCCTGTTTTCCTTCGACGGCTTCCGCGCCCTGCGCACGCAGTCGGGCATGACCATGCCGCTCTCCAAATTCCTCGCGATCACATCGGGAGCGGCTTTCGCACTGGCACTGGTCGCTGTCTATTACGGCTTCGGCTTGTTGTTCGGTCTGATCCTGTTCACCGTGCTGCTGCCCGTCCTGCCGGTGATGGCGATGCGTTTCCTGCGAAAACGCCGGCACAAACGGTTCGGCATGCAATTGCCGGAAGCGCTGGAGCTGATCACACGAGGCCTGAAGGCCGGCCATCCGGTACCGGTGGCGATCGCGATGGTGGCGCGCGAAATGGCCGATCCGATCGGCACCGAGTTCGGCGTCGTCGCCGACGAAGTGACCTATGGCTCCGACCTGGTTTCGGCGCTGAACAATCTGTTCGACCGGGTCGGCCACGAAGATCTGCCGCTGTTCGTCACAGCCGTGTCGATCCAGAACAGTTCGGGCGGCAACCTGCGCGAAATCCTGGACGGGTTGTCATCGACGATCCGAGAGCGCGGCAAGCTGCGCCGCAAGGTGCGCGCCATTTCGACCGAAGGCCGCATGTCGGCCTACATCCTGACCGCCGTGCCGGTGCTTCTGTTCGCCGCCATCATGGCGCTGATGCCGCAGTTCTACCGGGATGTCTGGGATGTGCCCAAGACCTGGTACATGCTTGGCGGGTCGATCATCTGGCTGCTGCTCGGCAACGCCATCATGTTCAAGATGTCGAATTTCAGGTTCTGAGATGGAGGAAATCATCCGCTTCCTCGCCTCGCTGGCGCCGACATCGCCGATGCCGGTGGCGGTGCTGTTGCTGGTGTTGGGCGGCGGCGCCGTGGCCTGGCCACTGGTCGTCGCCAAGGGCGATCGCAGCGACGTCAAGCGCCGGCTGAAGGTCGAAGTGGGACAGCCTGTCGAGCAGGCGGAGCCGACGCCCAAGAAGAATACCAGCGCCGTGCGTGAGAAGGCAGTCCGGCGGGCGCAGGAGTTCTACGCCAAGAGCGATCCGGAAAACGTCGCGCGGCTGCGCATGAAGCTTATCCAGGCCGGCTATATGGAGCCGCGCGCCGTCGGCATGTTCTTCCTGATCCGGTTCGGTGCATTGGTCGGCGCGGCGCTGGCCGCGTTCCTGATCAATCACTGGGCGGCCAGCGCCGAGTCGACCATGACGAGCCGATGGACCTTCATCATCCTGTCGGGCGCGGCCGGCTATTTCCTGCCGGGCCTCGTGCTGACGCAGAAGGTGCGGGAAAAGATGCGCGAATACCGCAACGGCTTCCCCGATTTCATGGATCTGATGATCGTCTGCTCCGATGCCGGCATGAGCATGGAAGCCGGCATCGAGCGCGTGTCGAGGGAACTGGCCAGAACCTACCCGTCGCTCAGCCAGAACCTGACGCTGGTGTCGCTGGAATTGAGAGCCGGTCGTAGCCTCGACGATGCGCTGAAGGCGCTTGCCGACCGGCTGAGCCTGGACGAGGTGCGTTCCTTCGCCACGCTTCTGCAGCAGTCCAAGGAACTCGGCACCAGCCTGTCGGGGGCGCTGCGCGTCTTTTCCGACGAAATGCGCCACAAGCGCATGTCGCTCGCCGAGGAGAAGGCTCACGCCTTGCCGGCCAARATGTCGGTGCCGGTGACGGTCTGCATCCTGCCGGTGGTGCTGATGATCGCCATCATCCCGATCGTCGTGAAGCTGACGACCCAGCACTGACGATTTGCTGAATYCGGACGTATCTTSRAGCCGCTTCGGAATGGTTAAGACATCCCTTTCCTGCAACCGTATTTTAAGCGCAATTCGGCACCGAAGCTTAATCGCTGTCCTGTATGGTCCTTGCTGAAGAACGACCCGGCAAATCGGGCGATGGGGCAGGGGCATGCGTCACGGACTTTCAAGGGCAGCGGCGGCGTTGTCGGCCGTCTTGATGATCACTGGCTGCACGACGAACAACAACGTCGACACCACCAAGACCACTGCGATCCAGCAGCCGTCAAGGGACGTCAGCGCAGGCGACCTCGCGGAGGGCAAGGCCCAGTTCCGCGAGGCGAATTTCGGCCTTGCCGAACAGCATTTCCGCAAGGCGGTGGAGCTCAAGGCCGACAATGCCGAAGCCTGGATGGGGCTTGCCGCGTCCTATGACGAGCTCGGCCGCTTCGACTTCGCCGACCGCGCCTATGCTCAGTTGCTGAGGGTCGCCGGACGCAAGCCGCAGATCGTCAACAACATGGGCTATTCGCAGTTGCTGCGCGGCAACAAGAAGAAGGCCAGGACGCTGCTGCTCGAGGCCAAGGCCGGCATGGCCGATCCGACGGTCGTCAACGCCAACCTCGCCTTGCTCGACAAGAGCTGATCAGGCTTCACGCTAGAGCCGGATGATTTCAGGTCTGTTCGACCTGAAATCTGAATCCGGCTCTAAATCAAAGAGATAGAGCATGATRTCGSCCGAAAACCGCTTCACACTTTTCGGCATCATGCTCTAGCGCCGCCTTGACCCCGTGCCGGAATTTTCCCCGGCATGTCGACGCTTTGTAAACGCTGTGGCGAGGTAGCGGTTGGCGCCGKAWRAAAACGGTTTGCGCAGGCCGTCGGCTGTCTACATTGAGGAGGTGACGAGACTCCCCAAGAGGCAATTCTTCACCGATGTTGGATTTCAGCTCGCTCCTGCTTGCAGCGGCTTTGTCGGGCACATGCCTCAGCGTTACTCTGTTCGCAATCTGGTTCACCGCGCCACAGGCGCGCTTCATGCCCACGGTCGCCTGCGGCATGCTCGTGCTGGTTGCCCATGTCGTCTTGTTCTGGCGCTATACCAAGGATGCCAGCCCATGGCTTTGCCAGATCGTGCTTGCGCTGCTGAGCGCCGGCTTTCTGCTCATCTGCCTGTCGGCCATGCAGTATCTCGGTTTTCGCGACTTCCGTCGCGCCATCGTGCCGACGYTTGCAGCCATRGCCGCCTGYGCCGCCTTCACCTATCTCGGTTTCGACGGYATCGGCTTCCAGATCACTTACGCGGCCGTGACGGCGCTGCTTGCCGCGATCGGAACGATGTTCTGGATGAAGGGGGATCAYGATCGCCGCATCCTGCTCGTSGTCTCGTTCCTGAGCGGCGCTTGTGGCGTGTCCTTCGCGCTRTGCGGCCTRGTGCTGCTTGTCCACGGGCAATGGGTTCTTGGCGCCGCGCCTGACAACTGGGCTGAGCGGTTGAACTCCGTCGTCGCAGTCGCCTGCATGACGGGCCTCGGTGCGCTGACGCTCTCGCTGCATCATTTGCAGGCCCAGATCGAACTCAAGGCCGAGGCCATGACCGATCCGTTGACCGGGCTGATGAACCGGCGCGCCTTCTCGATGCTTTATGGCGAACGCCGCTTCGGCCCGTTCATGGCGATCGCCATGTTCGACCTCGATCATTTCAAGACGACTAACTACGTTTTCGGCCATCCTGTCGGGGATCAGGTTCTGCGCCGCTTCGCGGTCGTGATCAAGAAATACGGCAGGGGCGTCGATGCCTTTCGCCTGGGCGGCGAGGAATTCGCGCTCGTCATGTCGCGCATGACGCCGGAAAAGGCGCACGACCTGGCAAGCAGGATCGGCGTGGCGTTCGGCACTGAAATCGTTCCCACCCATCGCGGTCCGCTGCGCAGCACCGTCAGCGGCGGCGTGGGCTTTGGAGGCGCTGAAGGCCGAATGCTGGACGAGGTGCTGGCCGATGCCGACGCCGCGCTCTATGAGGCCAAGCGCGCCGGGCGAAATCGCGTGGTCCGCGAGACTGGCCGGCCCGATATCGGGCCGGCCCTGCGCTCGGCCTGAGCCGACCCGATCGGCTACTCGGCGGCGCCGAGATATTCCGACAGTGGCGGGCAAGAGCAGACCAGGTTGCGGTCGCCGGCGACGTTGTCGATGCGCGACACCGGAGGCCAGTATTTGGCCGCCATATCGACATCGCCCGCCGGGTAAGCGGCCTCGAGCCTGGAATAGGGATGGGTCCAGGTGCCGGCGAGCGCCTCGGCCGCGGTGTGCGGGGCGTTGACCAGCGGATTGTCGTTGGGCGGCCACTCGCCCTTAGCCACTTTCGCCGCTTCGCCGGCGATCGCGACCATCGCCTCGCAGAAGCGGTCGAGCTCGCGCTTGGGCTCGGACTCGGTTGGTTCGACCATCAGCGTGCCGGCGACCGGGAACGACATGGTCGGCGCGTGGAAGCCGTAGTCGATCAGGCGCTTGGCGATGTCGTCGACGCTGATGCCTGCGCTCTCCTTGAGCACGCGCGTGTCGAGGATGCACTCGTGGGCGATGCGGTCGCTCCGGCCCTTGTAGAGCAGCGGGAAGTGCGGCGCGAGCCGGGTCGCSACGTAGTTGGCSGAAACGATMGCCGTCTCGGTCGCCTGCTTCAGCCCAGCGCCGCCCATCATGCGGATATACATCCAGGTTATCGGCAGGATGGAAGCGCTGCCGAAGGGKGCGGCGGCCACGGCATGCGCCGAGCCTTCGGTCACATGGCCCGGCAGATAGGGCTTCAGATGCGCCCTGACGCCGATCGGCCCGACGCCCGGGCCACCGCCGCCATGTGGGATGCAGAAGGTCTTGTGCAGGTTCATGTGGCAGACGTCGGCGCCTATGTCGCCGGGGCGGGCGAGACCGACCAGGGCGTTGAGGTTGGCGCCGTCGAAATAGACCTGGCCGCCGTGCTCGTGGATCAGCGCGCAGAGGTGACGCGCGCCTTCCTCATAGACGCCATGCGTCGAGGGGTAGGTGAACATCAGCGCGGCGAGGTTCTTCGAATGCTCGTTGGCCTTGGCCCTCAGGTCGTCCATGTCGATATTGCCGTCCTCGGTGCAACGCACCACGACCACGCTCATGCCGGCCATCGCCGCGCTGGCCGGATTGGTGCCGTGCGCGGAGGACGGGATCAGGCAGAYGGTGCGATGGCCTTCGCCGCGTGCGCGGTGATAGGCGCGGATAGCGAGCAGCCCGGCATATTCGCCCTGGCTGCCGGCATTGGGCTGCAGGCTGACCGCGTCGAACCCCGTGATCTCCGACAGCCAGGCCTCCAGGTCACCGAGCATGGCGCGGTAGCCCGCCGAATGGCCAACCGGCGCGAAGGGATGCAGGTTGGCCACGCTCGGCCAGCTCACCGGCACCATTTCGGCCGCGGCATTGAGCTTCATCGTGCAGGAGCCGAGCGGGATCATGGCCCGGTCCAGCGCAAGATCCTTGTCGGCAAGCCTGCGCAGGAAGCGCATCATGTCGGTCTCGGAACGGTTCTCGTGGAAGACCGGCTGCGTCAGGAACTCCTTGCCGCGCGACTTGCCCGGCAGGGAGCCGCCTTCCGCCGAACCCGGCTCGGCGCCGAAGAGCGCGGCGATCGCTTCGAGGTCGGCTTCGGTTGAAGTCTCGTCGAAGGCGATGCCAACGCGGTCGGCGTCGATGAGGCGCAGCAGCCGGCCGGAATTTTCAGCGGCTGCGGCAATCGAGCCTGCCTTGCCCTTCACCTCCGCGGTAACGGTGTCGAAGCGGCTTGTGCCCAGCACTGAAACGCCGGCTGTCTTGAGGCCGGAGGCCAGGCGGTTGGCGAGCCCGTGGATGCGCGCCGCAATCGCCTGCAGTCCGGCGGGGCCGTGCCATATGGCGTAGGCCGTCGCCATATTGGCGAGCAGCGCCTGGGCCGTGCAGATGTTGGAGGTAGCCTTGTCACGGCGGATATGCTGCTCGCGGGTCTGCAGGGCAAGACGGTAGCCCGGGCGGCCCTTGGTGTCGGTCGACTGACCGACAAGGCGGCCCGGCATCAGTCGGGTCAACTTATCGGAGACGGCGCAATAGGCGGCATGCGGGCCGCCGAAGCCCATCGGCACGCCGAAGCGCTGCATCGGGCCGACGGCGATGTCGGCGCCGAGCTTCGCCGGCGTGTCCGTCAAGGTCAGGGCAAGCGGATCGGCGATGAAGACGACCAGCGCGCCGGTTGCGCGGGCCTTTTCGATCGCGGCCTTGTGGTCGCCATAGACGCCAAACGTGTCCGGCCAGGAAACGAGCAGGGCGGCGGTGTTGTCGTCGATGGTTTCGCCGTCGACCTCGATGCCGAGCGGCTCGGCGCGGGTGCGAACGACGTCGAGCGTCTGCGGGTGCGGCGCGCCGGCCAGCGCCACCTTGGTCCGCTTGTCGCGGTGATGGCGCAGCGCGATGCCGACGGCCTCGGCGACCGCGGTCGCTTCATCGAGCAGCGAGGCCGACGCCACCGGCAGGCCGGTCAATTCGGCGACCAGGGTCTGGAAGTTGAACAGCATCTCCAGCCGGCCCTGGCTGATCTCGGCCTGGTAGGGGGTGTAGGCCGTGTACCATGCCGGGTTCTCGAACAGGTTGCGCTGGATGACCGGGGGCACATGGACGCCGTGATAACCGGCGCCGATGAAGCTCTTCAGCACCGTGTTCTTCGCCATGATGGCCGACAATTCCGCCAACGCTTCCGCTTCGCTGGCCGGCGCGGGCAGGTTGAGCGGCTGGTCGAGACGGATCGATCTCGGCACTGCCTGGCTGATCAGCGTCTCGACGGACGGGACGCCGATGGTGGCGAGCATCGCCCGGACATCGTTGACGCCGGGACCGATGTGGCGGGCCGAGAAGGGAGTGGGTGCTGCGGTCATTTCCAGGATCCTGCTATCAGCCGATATGGGCTTTGTAGGCGGCCTCATCCATGAGGCCATCGAGTTGGCTCTCGTTGGCGAGCCGCATCTTCCAGAGCCAACCGTCGCCGGTTGCCGCTGAATTGACGAGCGATGGGTCGGCTGAGAGCGAGCCGTTGGCTTCGGTGATCTCGCCGTCGACCGGCGCATAGACGTCCGATGCCGCCTTCACGGATTCGACGACGACCGCCGTGTCGCCCTTGGCGAGCTTGCGGCCGATTTCCGGCAGCTCGACGAAGACGAGATCGCCRAGCTGTTCCTGCGCGTAGTCGGTGATGCCGACCGTGGCGACACCGCCATCGACGCGCAGCCATTCATGGTCTTCAGTGAAATAGGTCTTTGCCATCGGAAAATCATCCTTTGCGGTAGCGGTGTGGCGTGAAGGGCAGGGAAGTGACGTCGATCGGGATTTTCGTCCCGCGGACATCGGCGAAGAGTTTGGTGCCTGGCTTGGCAATCGCGGTGTTGACGTAGCCCATGGCTACCGGGTGGCCGGTCGTGGGACCAAACCCGCCGGACGTGACGTGGCCGGCCGGGTTGCCGTCGGCATCGACGAGCGCCGCGCCGGCGCGCACCGGCTGGCGCCCGTCCGGCTTGAGGCCGACCCGTTTCTGCGCGGGGCCGCGCTCCAGGACCGAACGCAGCGCGTCCGCGCCGATGAAGTGGCTGGAGGCGCGAACCTCCTTGGGAATGGCCCACATCAGCCCGGCGCTTGCCGGATCGATCTCGGGTGTCAGGTCCTGGCCATGCAGGCAGAGCCCGGCCTCGAGCCGCAGGCTGTCGCGGGCGGCGAGGCCGATCCACTGGACACGCTCGTCTTCCAGGAGCTTGGCGACGAGGGCGCGGGCGTCCGCTTCCGGCAGGCCGATCTCGAAACCGTCCTCGCCGGTGTAGCCGGAGCGGCTCATGAACCAGTTTTGACGGGGCTCGACGCCATGCATGAAGAGCAGCGAGCCGGTCTCGATGCCGGCCCGCGAAAGGGCCGCCCAGGCGTCCGGGCCCTGGACGGCCAGGAAGACGCGATCGAGCGGTTCGACCGTCACGTCGAAATCCGCGGCCAGGGCACGAAGATGTTTTTCGTCCTCCACCGCGTTGCCGGCATTGGCAACCACCATGAAGCGGTCGTCGCCGAGCCGGGTGACGATCAGGTCGTCGATGATGCCGGCGGCCTCGTTGAGGAACAAGGTGTATTTGGATTGCGAAATTTCCAGCGCCCCGGCATCGAGCGGGCAAGCGCGGTTGAGCAGCGCCGCGGCACGCGGGCCGCTGACGTCGAACAGCTTCATGTGCGAGATGTCGAACAGGCCGGCATGCTCGCGCGTGTGGAGGTGTTCCTTCATCACGCCGGCCGGGTAGGTCAGCGGCATCGACCAGCCGGCGAAGGCGCCGAAACGGGCGCCGGCGGCCTCGTGCAAATCCTCGAGGGGTAGGTGTTTGGTGTCTTCGCCTGTCATGTCTTCTCCAGAGTCGCACGCAATCGACCGCCACCGGCGGTCCAGTCCGTGCCCCTCTGTCTGAAGCCTGAGAGACTCGCGCCCCGTAACTCTGTCGGCAGCGCTTACACCTTCGGCGCGGGGGCTAGCCCCGACTTTCCAGAGTTGTCTTTCCCGTCCACGGTTCTTTTTGCCTGAGAGATTTCGGGCGATTTCCCCTTCGGCGACAGCTCTCGCTGCTCTCTCCCGCAAACAGGTGGGACTCAAAAAATGAGCCCCCGACGCGCCATCCATAGCCCGTCGGCGACACCTTGTCACCTCCCTGCGACAAGTCTTCGCTAACCACGCCGTTTGCCGGTTTCTCAAGACAGTGCTGATAAAGCTCGACGGGARAGCAAGGCGASRGGCAGGGAACWGATGGGCGAACTGATCATGAGCGCTCCGGTGGCGGGGCTGACCTCCAAGAACCGCATCACGGCCGAYGACGTCACCATGCTGCGACGGGAGGTCTTCACCGACGGGGTGGTKACGCGCGSCGAAGCCGAGGCGCTGTTCGCGCTCGACCGGACGGCGCGCGACAAGTGCCAGGAATGGGCGCCGTTCTTCGTCGAGGCAGTGACCGACTACATCGTCCATCAGGAAAAGCCGGAAGGCTATGTTTCGCMGGAGAATGCGGACTGGCTGATCCGCGCAATCTCGCGCGACGGCATGGTCGACAGCCGCACCGAGCTCGAACTGCTGGTGCATGTGCTGGAGGAAGCGAAATCCTCGCCCATCCAGCTTTCGGCCTATGCGCTGGAACAGGTCGCCCATGCGGTGATCGACGGCAAGGGGCCGCTGATGTACGGCGGCGGCCTGGTGCCCGGCAAGGTCACCAGGGCCGAGGTCGATCTCTTGCGCCGCATCCTCTACGCCTATGGCGGCGACGGCAATATCGCCATCACCAAGGCCGAGGCGGAAATCCTGTTCAGGATCAACGACCGGACCGAGGCGGCCGGCAACGACCCGTCCTGGAACGACCTCTTCGTCAAGGCGATCGCCAACTACGTCATGTGCTCGGCCGGGTATGAGCCGCCGACGCGCGAAGCGGCGCTGCGCCATGAGAATTTCCTCGGCCATGCGGAACCGCATATCGGCAGCTTATTCAGCCGCATGGTGTCGGGTGGGCTGGCCGCCATCCTCGAAGCTTATCAGTCGCCCGGCGACATCGAGGCCGAGTGGGAAGCCAGGAACCGGGCGGCCGAGGCGCTTGCCCGCCGCGCCGAGACCATCGACGCCGGCGAGGCGAAATGGCTGGCCGAGCATGTCGGCGACGGAAAGCGCCCGCTGCGCGACAACGAACGGGCGCTGCTGACGCTGATCAAGCATGCCTCGCCGGAAATCCATCCGGCGCTGAAACCGCTGCTCGATAAAGTCGCTTGAGACGAACGTCTTTCGACCAATGCCAGCCGTGTACGGTCGCGGTTAGCGGGATCAAATCCCGCCATACCAGTCGTAGCCATTGTCTTCCCAATAGCCGCCGCGGCCGCCGCCGACATCGGCGAAGCTGTCGACCAGCTCGATCTTGTGGATATACTTAGGCATCTTGTAGCCAAGCTGGCGCTCGACGCGCACGCGCAGGGGCGCGCCGTTCTCGACCGGCAGCGGCTTGCCGTTGAGGCTGTAAGCCAGGATCGTCTGCGGGTGGCGGGCGTCGACCAGGTCGATGGTGCCGTAATATTTGACGTCGCCCGACAGGCTGTGCTCGATCGTGTCGAGGCAGTGGAACATGACGTAGCGCGCCTGCGGCTTGACGACCGCCTGGTCGAGCACCAGCGACAGCGGCGTGCCGGTCCATTTGGCGATGCAACTCCAGCCTTCCACGCAGTCGTGGCGGGTGATCTGGGTGCGGCTCGGCATGTTCTGAAGCTGCTCGCGAGTCAGCGACAGCGGCTTCTCGACAAGGCCGGAAACCTCCAGGCGCCAGTCGGCGAAATTGTTGGCGAGAAGGCCCTTGTAGGTATCGTCGTCGGGCGCGGTGATGCCGTTCGGCCGTTGCGGCTGGCGGATGTCGGCCTCGGTGAACTCCGGCGCCAGCGCGTTGCGGCCGGCGAGCAGGCGCTGGGCGCGCCAGGTCAGGTCGTTGGCGTTTTCGAGGAAGCCGCGCAGCCCGTCGCCGACACCGAGCTGGTTGTCGAAGGCGTCGCAGCCGGACAGCATGATGCCGGACAGGCCCAGGCTGCTGGCGGTCAGGAACTTGCGGCGGCTGATCTGGAATTTTGGCATGTCAGGCGCTCCTTTCGGCCGGCTCGTCGTGCGTTGCGGGCGGGTCGGTGCGGTACCAGCCGGTGATGATCGAGCGCAGCTCGTTGATCGGGCCGGCGGCGAGGATCATCAGCATGTGGACGATGAAAAAGAGGACGAGCAGAACCATGACGGTGAAATGGATGGTGCGCGCCGTCTGTCGGCCCCCCAGAATTTCGTTGAGCCATGGCAGCACGGAATCCATGCTGGGCGACATGGCAAGGCCGGTGACGATCATCAGCGGCAACAGCACGAAGAGCACGCCGCCATAGGCCATTTTCTGAAGCGTGTTGTACTCGCGCGTGTGATGGAATTTCAGCTTCGCGTGGTCGACGATATCCCGTGGCAGCTTGCGCAGATCGGAGAGGCGCGGGGCAAGATCGCGACGGATATGGCCGTTGATCAGGCCGGCGGTCAGCCAGACGAGCAAGGTTGTCGTCAGGATCCAAGCGAAGAAGAAATGCACGACGCGGGCGGTGCCGAGATCATAATAGGAAGGGATCGTCGCCCAGGCCGGGAAAGCGCGTGGCGTCTCCTGTCCGGCTGGGCCCGACCAGCCGAGCACGCCGGTGGTGTCGAAGCGGTGGCCRAGGATTTCGGTGAAGCCGCGCGGACCGTTCGCGGTGTTCTCCGCGCCGATTTCCAGGATCGTGTTCTTGAACTCGAAACCGGACTGCTTGCCGATATAGAGCTGCGGACGGGCATTGAAGATCTGCAGGCCCGACAAGAGCATGAAGAACAGCGAGATTGCCCAGAGCCAGTGGGTCAGGCGCGTCCAGCGTGACTGCCGGTAGACCAGGGTTGCGTCCTTGTTCTGCGCCTGGCTGGCGGGTTGGGGGGTGGCAGCAGAGTCCATCCTGTCCTCCGGCCGCATGATCAACGCGGCATTTCAGGTCACTGTCTTCCCCCAATACGTCGCGGCGCAAGGCAATGTTTCATGCGATCACGGATTTATTACGGACCGCCGAGACTGACCGCCAGATTGACCGCGGCGGCGAGGATCACAGCGTTGAAAAAGAAGGAAAGGATCGAATGAAGGAGCACRACGCGGCGCATGCGYGTGGTGCTGATCCCGGTATCGGCGGTTTGTGCGGTCATGCCGATAACTGTTGAAAAATAGAGGAAGTCCCAGCCTTCCGGCCGCTTTCCGCCCGGGAATTCGAGGCCGCCAACGGGCATCTTCTTCTTGGTGGTGGCGTCGACCTCTTCGCCGTCCATCCAGTAGACATGGGCGTAGTGCAATGAGGCCATGGCATGGATGGTGAACCAGCCGAGCGGGATCGACAGCATCGCGAAGGCGATGGCTATCGGATGCGTGCCCTTCTGGTTGATGAATTGAAACAGCGAGCCGATGGCAACGCCGACGACGAAAAGCGTGATGGCGAAGATCATCCGCACCGGCAAATCGGCGGAGCGCGCGTTCTTGCTGAGATAGCGTCCGGTGAGCTTCGGCATCAGTCGCAGGACCAGAACGACATAGGCTGCGAAGAACGCGTTGGCGCCGATCGGATAGGCAAGCGGTGCGCGCAGGATGAGCGCGATCGCCAGCGCTACGATACCGATGATCGCGGATATCGCGAACTGCGTATGCCGATGCATCGGTGGTTTGACGGTCGTGTCGTCAACCATGGCGCAGCCTCCGGAAGGATCATCCCGATGTGGCGGATTTCAGCGCGCGTCGCAAGATGCGGTCGAGTTCGCCGAGAAACTGCGACCTGTCCCTTTGCGTGAAGGCGGCGTTGAGGCCGCGGCTTTCTCCGGTCTCGCGCAGATGCTGCTTGAGGTCGCGCATCGCCACCGCCATGCCGATGGTCTCCGGCGTGAAGGGGCGGCCGGTCGGCCCAAGCACATGCGCGCCGAGAGCCACAGTCCGCGCGGCAAGCGGTATGTCCGCGGTCACCACGACATCGTTGGACCTGGCATTCTCGACGATCCAGTCGTCGGCGGCATCCGCGCCCTTGGAGACGACGACGTTGCGGACCATCGGATCGCGCGACGGGCGCAGCCCGCCATTGGAGACGTAAGTGACGGCGACGCCATGGCGCTGGGCCACTTTCTCGACCTCGGCCTTGACCGGGCAGGCATCGGCGTCGACGTAGATGATAGGGGCGGGCAATCGTCTCTCCAAATGGACAAGGGGCCGGCCAAACGGACAAGGGGCCGGCGCTTGCCGGCCCCTTGCATGAAATTCCGGAATTGTCAGGCCGGAAGCGCGCCGGACCTCTTGGCGGTCCATGTGGCGATGTAGTCCATCAGGCCGGGATTGAGGCAATCATAAGGTTCGAGCCCGATCGACTTCAGCTGGCCGCGGATGCCGGACATGCGGTCCGGGTCGACGCCGGATTCGATGATCGAGGACACAAAGGCGGCAAAGCCCGGAGGCGACCAGCCGTCTTCCTCGAAACGCTCGGGATGGATGAAGGACAGGCCCTTGAAGGGGTGGTCGCGCTCGACCGGACCGTACATGTGCACGCCGCAGCCGGTGCAGGCATGGCGCTGGATGAGGGCTGCCGGATCGACCACCTTCAACTTGTCGCCGTTTTCGGCAACCGTGACGTCGCCGGTTCCGGCAACGGCCACGACCGAGAACACCGCGCCGTCRGGCTTCCAGCATTTCGTGCAGCCGCAGGCATGGTTGTGCGCGATCTGGCCCTTGACCTTCACCTTCACCGGCTTGCTGGTGCASAGGCAGACCAGCGTGCCGCCGGCGAAGGAAGCGCTTTCCTTTGGCAGGCCATTGTCGATGCTGTGATGCAGTTTTTCCGCCATTTAAACTTCCTCCCTGTTTGACCACGAAGGTCGCGGGCGCCCTGGCCCGCGGCCCACTGGCGTTCCTTTAGTAAACCACGACGCTGCGGATGCTCTCACCGGCATGCATCAAGTCGAAGCCCTTGTTGATGTCCTCGAGCTTCAGCGTGTGGGTGATCATCGGGTCGATCTGGATCTTGCCTTCCATGTACCAGTCGACGATCCGCGGCACGTCGGTGCGGCCGCGTGCGCCGCCGAAGGCGGTGCCCATCCAGGTGCGGCCGGTGACCAGCTGGAAGGGCCTTGTCGAAATCTCCTGGCCGGCGCCGGCGACGCCGATGATGACCGACTTGCCCCAGCCGCGGTGCGAGGCTTCGAGCGCCTGGCGCATCACCTTGGTGTTGCCGGTGCAGTCGAAGGTGTAGTCGGCGCCGCCGATCTGGTCGGCGCCGCGCTTGGTCATGTTGACGAGATAAGGCACGACGTCGCCGTCGATCTCCTTCGGATTGACGAAATGCGTCATGCCGAACTTCTCGCCCCAGGCCTTCTTGTCGTTGTTCAAGTCGACGCCGATGATCATGTCGGCGCCRGCAAGACGAAGACCCTGGATGACGTTAAGGCCGATGCCGCCGAGGCCGAAGACGACAGCGGTGGCGCCCTGTTCCACCTTGGCGGTGTTGATGACGGCGCCGATGCCGGTGGTGACGCCGCAGCCGATGTAGCAGATCTTGTCGAAGGGGGCGTCGGGATTGACCTTGGCCACCGCGATCTCGGGCAGCACGGTGAAGTTGGAGAAGGTCGAGCAGCCCATGTAGTGGAACAGCTTGTCCTTGCCCATCGAGAAGCGCGAGGTGCCGTCGGGCATCAAGCCTTGCCCTTGAGTGGCGCGGATGGCGGTGCACAGATTGGTCTTGCGCGACAGGCAGGACGGGCACTGCCGGCATTCGGGCGTATAGAGCGGGATGACATGGTCGCCCTTCTTGACCGAGGTGACGCCCTTGCCGACATCGACGACGATGCCCGCGCCCTCATGGCCGAGAATCGCCGGAAAGATACCCTCCGGATCGGCGCCGGAGAGCGTGAACTCATCGGTGTGACAGATGCCGGTCGCCTTGACCTCGACCAGAACCTCGCCCTCGCGCGGCCCTTCGAGGTCCACCTCCATGATCTCGAGCGGCTTTCCGGCACCAACGGCTACTGCGGCACGCGTTTTCATGAGGCGGTTCCTCCCAGGCAATCGAAGTTCATGTTATGGCCGAAATTTGGAAGCGGCCCGACCGGGCGAAATGCCCGCCAGCCCCTCCATCGTAAGCCCCCTGGCATCACCTTATAGGCTTCGGCGATTGCGGCCAACGTCTCTTGCGACCTTTTTTCGACGCTGTTCCGCAAGCCGGCGCCAGATGCCAAGGGAAGAGGCTCCAAGCACTTGAGACGTGCCGGAATTGTCCATAGAACTGGACCACTTCGCCGGAGGAACGACGTCCGAATGTTCAAGAAGATCCTGATCGCCAATCGTGGCGAGATCGCCTGCCGCGTGATCAAGACGGCGCGCAAGATGGGGATCGCCACGRTCGCGGTCTATTCGGACGCCGATCGCGATGCCGTGCATGTCGAAATGGCCGACGAGGCCGTGCATATCGGCCCGCCGCCCGCCGCGCAAAGTTATCTCGTCGCCGAGAAGATCATTGCCGCCTGCAAGGAGACCGGGGCCGAAGCGGTGCACCCCGGCTACGGCTTCCTGTCGGAACGCGCCTCCTTCTGCGAAGCGCTGGAAAATGAGGGCATCGTCTTCATCGGCCCGAAGCCCAAGGCGATCCGCGCCATGGGCGACAAGATCGAATCGAAGAAATTCGCCAGCGAAGCCAAGGTCTCGACCGTGCCCGGCTGGCTGGGTGTGATCGAGGACGCCGATCATGCCGAGAGGATCGCCGGCGAGATCGGCTAYCCGGTCATGATCAAGGCGTCGGCCGGCGGCGGCGGCAAGGGCATGCGCATCGCCTGGAGCAAGGCGGRAGTGCGCGACGGTTTCGAGCGGGCCCGTTCGGAAGCGAAGAGCTCGTTCGGCGACGACCGCGTCTTCATCGAGAAGTTCGTGGTCGATCCGCGCCATATCGAGATCCAGGTGCTGGCCGACGCGCATGGCAGCGCGCTTTATCTCGGCGAGCGCGAATGCTCGATCCAGCGCCGCAACCAGAAAGTGGTCGAGGAGGCGCCGTCGCCATTCCTGGACGCCAAGACCCGCAAGGCGATGGGCGAGCAGGCCGTGGCGCTGGCGAAAGCCGTCGACTACCAGAGCGCCGGCACGGTCGAGTTCATCGTCGACAAGGACAGGAACTTCTATTTCCTTGAAATGAATACAAGATTGCAGGTCGAGCACCCGGTGACCGAGCTTGTCACAGGCATCGACCTTGTCGAGCAGATGATCCGCGTTGCCGCCGGCGAGAAGCTCGGCATCAAGCAGAGCGATGTGAAGCTCAATGGCTGGGCCGTCGAAAGCCGCCTCTATGCCGAGGATCCCTTCCGCAATTTCCTGCCGTCGATCGGCCGGCTGACACGCTACCGGCCGCCGGAGGAAGGGACGTTCGGCGATGTCGTGGTCCGCAACGACACGGGCGTCACCGAGGGCTCCGAAATCTCGATGTTCTATGACCCCATGGTGGCGAAACTCTGCACCTGGGCGCCGACCAGGTTGGCGGCAATCGACGCCATGTCGGAGGCGCTGGACAGCTTCGTCGTCGACGGCATCGAGCACAATATCCCGTTCCTGGCGGCGCTGATGCAGCACCCGCGCTGGCGCGAGGGTCGGCTGTCGACCGGCTTCATCGCCGAAGAGTATCCGCACGGCTTCGCGCCGGTCGAACCGGACGGCGAGGAGAGGGCGGTGTTCGCTGCCATCGCCACGGCCATCGAATTGCTGCGCCGTGACCGGCTCGATCGTCTCAGCGGGCGGCTTGCGCCGCATTCCGGCCACCTCAAGCGCGACTGGGAGGTGAAGATCGGCGGCGCGTATCTTTCCGCGACAATCGTTGACGGCATGGTCTCCATACCGATGGAGGTCGATCTGTCGATCGACGGCGCCAAGCCTGTGACGGTTGCCTCGGATTGGCGGCCGGGCGATGCGATCTGGCACGGCACCGTTACCGGCCAAAGGATCGCGGCGCAGGTCCGGCCGATGCTCAACGGCCTGCGCATCGCGTGGAAGGGCATGTCGGTGACGGCGCGCGCGATGCTGCCGCGCACGGCTGAGCTCGAAAGGCTGATGCCGGAGAAGCTGCCGCCGGACACCTCGAAAATGTTGCTCTGCCCGATGCCCGGCCTCGTGGTGTCGATCGCGGTCAAGGAGGGGCAGGAGGTCAAGGCCGGCGAGATCCTGGCCGTGGTCGAGGCAATGAAGATGGAAAACGTGCTGCGTGCCGAACGCGACCTGACCGTTGCCAAGCTCAACGCCAAGCCCGGCGACAGCCTGGCGGTCGACGCGGTGATCATGGAGTTCGCCTGAGGCTTCCGTGCACGGGCAGTCCACAAAGCGGGATGACTTGTCATCCGCTTATCTTCTTGTTTGAGCATGATCTTTTCCGAAAACCGCTGCGCACTTTTCGGGATCATGCTCTGGACTCGCATCACGTGGTTGCGGACAATACATCTGCACTGAATGTTGAGTCCTTTCGAGCAGCACGAGCCCCATGGCGGATGAACGACTTCCACGCGACCCGTTGCAGCGCGAAGCCGCGGTGAAGGCCGCGCGGCCGGAGGCGCCGGCACGGACCTTCATCCATCTGCGCGTTCACTCGGCCTATTCGCTGCTCGAAGGCGCCCTGCAACTCGGCGCCATCGTCGGTCACGCGACCAAGGATGAAGCGCCGGCGATCGCTGTGACGGACACCAACAATCTGTTCGGCGCGCTCGAATTCGCCCAGAAGGCGGTCAAGGAAGGCATCCAGCCGATCATCGGCTGCCAGATTGATCTCACCTTCTCCAGCGAGGCGACCGATGCCCAGCGCGACCGCCGCCGGCATGGTCCCGAAATGTCGCCGATCGTCATGATCGCGGCGAGCGAGGCGGGCTACGCCAATCTCGTGCGGCTGATCAGCAAGGTCTATCTGGAGACGCCGCCTGGCGAGCCGGTGCATCTGACCAGCGCGATGCTGGAAGGCCATTGCGACGGGCTGATCTGCCTCACCGGCGGGCCACGCGGTCCGATCGGAGCTGCCTTGAAAGCCGATCGGCGCGACCTCGCCGAGCAGCGGCTCTTGCTGCTCAGAGGCTTGTTCGCGGACCGGCTCTATGTCGAATTGGAACGGGTCGCCGCCTATGATCGCATGGTCGAGAAGTCGACGGTCGATCTTGCCTACACCCATGGCTTGCCGCTGGTCGCCACCAACGAGGCTTTCTTCTCCAAGCGCGATGACTACGAGGCGCATGACGCGCTGATCGCCATCGCCGAAGGCTCGGTGGTTGCCGCCGACAACCGCCGGCGGCTCGCGCCGGACAATTTCCTGCGCAGTCAGGCCGAAATGGCGCGGCTGTTCTCGGACCTGCCGGAAGCGATCGACAACACTGTCGAGATCGCGATGCGCTGCGCCTACTATCCGAAGAACCGCAGCCCGATCCTGCCGCGCTTCACCGGCGCCGACGCCGCCGACAAGGACGCCGCCGAAAAAGCGGAGGCCGCCGAGCTCGCCCGCCAGGCGCGCGAGGGGCTGAATGCCCGGCTTGCCGCGCATGGACCGACCCCCGGCTACACGGTCGAGCAGTATCGCGAACGGCTCGAATTCGAACTCGGCATCATCGAGAAGATGAAGTTCCCCGGCTACTTCCTGATCGTTGCCGACTTCATCAAATGGGCGAAGGCGCAAGGCATTCCGGTCGGACCGGGGCGCGGTTCGGGCGCCGGCTCGCTGGTGGCCTATTCCACGACCATCACCGATATCGATCCGTTGCGCTTCTCGCTGCTGTTCGAGCGCTTCCTCAACCCAGATCGCGTCTCGATGCCGGACTTCGACATCGACTTCTGCCAGGACCGGCGCGAAGAGGTGATCCGCTACGTCCAGCAGAAATACGGTCGCGACCAGGTCGGCCAGATCATCACCTTCGGAACGCTGCAGGCGCGCGCGGTGCTGCGCGACGTCGGCCGTGTGTTGCAGATGCCTTACGGCCAGGTCGACAAGCTCTCCAAGATGGTGCCGCAGAACCCGGCCAATCCGGTCAAGCTGGCGGATGCCATCGCCAACGAGCCGCGCTTTGCCGAGGAGGCTGAGAAGGAGCCGATCGTCCAGACGCTGCTCGACACCGCGCAGAAGCTCGAAGGCCTCTACCGCCATGCCTCGACGCACGCAGCCGGCATCGTCATCGGCGATAGACCTTTGTCGGAACTGGTGCCGATGTATCGCGATCCGCGCTCGGACATGCCTGTCACCCAGTTCAACATGAAATATGTCGAGCAGGCGGGGCTGGTGAAATTCGACTTCCTCGGCCTGAAGACGCTGACCGTTCTGGAGACGGCGGTGAAGCTGATCCGCCGGCGCGGCGTCGATATCGATCTTGCGACGATACCGCTCGACGACAAGGACACTTACGCCATGCTGTCGCGCGGCGAGGTGGTCGGCGTGTTCCAGGTTGAAAGCGCCGGCATGCGCAAGGCGCTGATCGGCATGCGGCCGGATTGCATCGAGGACATCATCGCGCTGGTTGCGCTCTACCGCCCCGGCCCGATGGAGAACATCCCGACCTACAACGCCAGAAAGCATGGCGAGGAGGAGATGGCCTCGATCCATCCCAAGATCGACCATCTGGTGAAAGAGACGCAAGGCGTCATCGTCTACCAGGAACAGGTGATGCAGATCGCGCAGGAGCTTTCGGGCTATTCGCTCGGCGAGGCCGACCTGCTGCGCCGCGCCATGGGCAAGAAGATCCGCGCCGAGATGGACAAGCAGCGCGAGCGCTTCGTCTCGGGCGCGGTCGAACGCGGGGTCAGCAAGCCGCAGGCCGACTTCATCTTCGACCTCTTGGCAAAATTCGCCGACTACGGCTTCAACAAATCGCATGCGGCCGCTTACGCCGTCGTCTCCTACCAGACGGCGTATCTCAAGGCGCATTATCCGGTCGAGTTCCTGGCGGCGTCGATGACGCTCGACATGAGCAACACCGACAAGCTGGCCGATTTCCGCCAGGACGCGCTGCGCCTCGGCATCGAGGTGGTGGCGCCGTCGGTGATGAGCAGTTTCCGCCCCTTCGAGGTCGGCGAGAACAAGATCTTCTACTCGCTCGCCGCCTTGAAAGGYGTCGGCGACGCGGCGGTCGAGCACATCGTCGCCATGCGCGGCGAGAAGCCGTTCAAGAACCTTGCCGATTTCTGCGAGCGGGTCGATCCGAAGATCGTCGGCAAGCGCGTCTTCGAAAGCTTGATCATGGCCGGCGCGCTGGATTGCTTCGGGCACGACCGCGCCCAGATGATGGCGGGCGTGGAGCGGATGATGGGGCTCGCCTCGCTGGCGCAGCAGAATGCCGTCTCGGGCCAGGCCGACATCTTCGGTGCTTCGCTTGGGAGCCAGTCGCAGGCGCTCAACCTTCCGGCGACCGATCCATGGCTCGCCGCGGACCGTCTCCACCGGGAATTCCAGGTGGTCGGGTTCTACCTGTCGGCGCATCCGCTCGACGAATACAAGGCTGCGCTGCAGAAGATGCGGGTGCAGAACTGGGGCGAGTTCTCGGCCGCGGTCAAACGCGGCGCCGCCGCCGGCCGGCTCGCCGGCACTGTCACAACCAAGCAGGAGCGCAAGACGCGCACCGGCAACAAGATGGGCGTGGTGCAGTTTTCCGACACGACGGGCCAATACGAGGCGGTGCTGTTTTCCGAAGGCTTGGCGCAATTTCGCGACATGCTGGAGCCCGGCCGATCCGTGGTGATAACGGTCTCGGCCGAAGACAGGCCCGAGGGCATCAACCTGCGCATCCAGACGGTGCAGTCGCTGGAGGATGAGGCAAGCCGCATCCAGAAGGCGCTGCGCATCTTCGTGCGCGATGCCGCGCCGCTCGGCATGCTCGCCAACCAGCTTTCGGTGAAGGGCGAAGGGCAGGTAAGCTTCGTGCTGATCAAGGATGCGGGGCAGGGCGAGGTCGAGATCGAACTTCCCAACCGTTATCGCATCTCGCCGCAGGTCGCTTCCGCGATGCGCGCCGTGCCGGGAGTCGTCGAAGTGGAACTGGTATAGCCTAGAGCAATATCTCTTTGATCTAACTCTTTGTTTTTACGCAATTCCGGACGGAAAACCGTTACACACTTTTCCTGGAATTGCTCTAGGACGTAGCGGCCTCAGCCTCTGCCTCCTGCGGCGCCTTGCGCTGCAGGTTGAGCAGATTGCCCATCAGGATGAGCAGGGCGCCGCCGGCGGTGAAGACGTCGATCTGCTCGTGGTAGAGCAGCCACCCGACCAGGGCCGACAGCGGCACGCGCAGGAAATCCATCGGCGAGATGATGGTCGCGTCGGCATAGGCCAGCGCCCTGGCGAGGCAGAAATGCGATGACATGCCGCTGAAGGCGATCACGACGATCCACGGCCAGAGCGCGAGCGACGGATTGCGCCACTCGTAAAGAGCCGGAACGAGACCCACAGCGGACTGGATAAGCAGCATCCAGAAGATGATGCGCACGACGCTGTCGGTGCGCGTCAAGGACTTCACCAGCACGATCGAGATGCCGAAGCAGACGGCCGCGCCGAGCACGACGAGGTGGCCCGGGTCCATCGAGCCCGCGTTGGGGCGCACGATGATCACCACGCCGATCAGACCGAGCGCGATTGCCGCCAGCCTCGCCCGCGAGAGCCTTTCGCCGAGGAAGCTGACGGCCAGGATGGCGGTCCAGATCGGCGTGGTGAACTCGATCGAGATCAGCACGGCAAGCGGGATCAGCGTCAACGCATAGAGCCAGGCGGCCTGCCCGGTGTAGTGAATGACGTTGCGGGTGATGTGGGCGAGGGGGCGCCCTGTGCGCATCGCCGCGAAGCCGCCGCTCATCATCACCAGCGGCAGCAGGATGAAGAAGCCGATCACCGAGCGCAATTCCAGCACCTGGAAGACGTTGAGCTCGGCGGTCGTTTCGCGGCCGGCGATCGACATCGCCAGGAACGAGGCGATCGACAGCGCCATCCAGAACGCGGCCTTTGGAATAGAGGGTGCGGGTGCCATCGGCGCTATGTCGCAATCCCGGGCTTTTGCCGCAATCGCTAGTCACGGCATTCGACTGGGCCAGAGCGGCGTCAAAAAACCGTCGCGGACGAAGCGGAACCTGGCGGACCGGAAAGTCGTTTTCGAGTCCACGCCTGTAGTCCTTTCCTTCCCGGAACCTCCATCCGCGACCACAAGAGGGATGTCTTCATGAAACCAGTCGCAGCGTCGCTGCTTGCCGCGTGCCTGTTCAGCACGACGGGCGCTCATGCCGACGAGGCAAATTTCCTGCATYCCCTGCAAGGAAAATTTGCCGGCAAAGGGACGGTCAGACTCAGGACCAATATGCCGGTGATGAACATCTCCTGCACCTTCACGTCGAACGCGACGGCGAATTCGCTGTCGCTCGATGGCACATGCCGCGCCATGCTGATCATGACGCGGCAGATACGGGCCGATCTGAAAACCAACGGAACGACCTACACCGGCACCTATATCGGCTCGCGCACCGGGCCGGCGGGGCTCAAGGGGCGCCGCGTCGGCAACGCTATCAACCTTGACATTCATTGGGCCAAGATCGTCAACGGCGACCGCGACGCCGAACTGACCGTGGAAAAGATCGGCGCCGACGACATGCGGCTGACGGTGACCGACATGGATCCGAAAACCCACAAAATAGTGGTGACGAGCCGGATCGATCTCAAACGCACATGACGGTTACGCTGATATCCAAAAGATATATCAGGTGAGTCCGGAAAACCGTTTCACACTTTTCCTGGAATTGCTCTGGATGACCGCGGCATTCATTCCTCGAGCGGTTCGGGCGGGTTGGCGCCGCGGCCCTTGCCGAAGGTGTAGCCGGTCTCGACGGCCTTCCCGCCGAACTTGTCGCGCAACGCGTCGATGGCGCTTTCGGCAAGCGCCCGCTTGCGCGACTGGACGTCGACCAGGTCGGGAGGGTCGGCCTTTTCATCGTCGGAAAGATCGCTGACGCCGATGCCGAGCAGCCGGAATTTCGTGCCGTCGGTCTCGCGGCGCAAGAGGTCGAGCCCGGTCTGGAAGATGCGGTCGGCCAGCCGCGTCGGATCGCCAAGCTGGCGGTTGCGGGTGCGGATCTTGAAGTCCTGCGTCTTGAGCTTCAGCACCACAGTGCGCCCGGCAATGCCCGCCTTCTTCAGCCGCGCCGAGACTTTTTCCGAAAGCCCCCGCAGCACCGGCACCAGTTCCGCCAAAGAGGCGATATCGGTGTCGAAAGTGGTTTCGGCCGAAACGCTCTTGGCGTCGCCGTCGGGGTCGACGCGGCGGTCGTCCTCGCCGCGTGAAAGCCGGTAGAGCCGGTCGCCCATGACACCGTAGCGGCGCATCAAATCGCCTCGCTCCATCCGCTGCAGCTGGGCGATCATGCGGATGCCGTCGCGCTCCAGCGTCGCGGCCAATGCCTTGCCGACGCCCCAGATCAAGGTCACCGGTTGCGCGGCGAGGAAACTCGGCGCCTCGACCTCGCCGATGACCGAGAAGCCGCGCGGCTTGCGGAAGTCCGATGCGATCTTGGCCAGGAACTTGCAGTAGGAGAGGCCGGCCGAAACGGTGATGCCGAGTTCTTTTTCCACAGTTTGCGCGAAGCGCGCCAGCACCAGCGCCGGCGGCATGCCATGCAGCCGCTCGGTGCCGGCGAGGTCGAGAAACGCCTCGTCGATCGACAGCGGCTCGACCTGCGGCGTCAGGGCCTGCATCAGCGCCCGCACCTGGCGTCCGACGCTGACGTATTTTTCCATGTTGGGCGGGACAACTACGGCCTCGGGACAGAGTTCGAGCGCCTTGAACATCGGCATGGCCGAGCGCACGCCCTGGATGCGGGCGATGTAGCAGGCGGTGGAGACGACCCCGCGCCTGCCGCCGCCGACGATGACCGGCTTGTCCTTCAGCGCCGGATTGTCGCGTTTTTCGATTGCCGCGTAGAAAGCGTCGCAGTCGATATGGGCGATCTGCAGCCGGTAAAGCTCGGGATGGCGGGCAAGACGCGGACTGCCGCAGCGCTCGCAACGGCGGGTCTCGCTGCGCTGGAAAGCCAGACAGTCACGACAAAAACCATGCTCGGGATTGTTGACAGGAGCCGCCATCGCTGCGAACATAAAGAGAACAAGCGCAATGGTACGACAGTGCAGGGCCGGCAACAAGCTCGGCCTGGGGAGAACGCATGAGCACGACCGTAGTACCGCTTACTCCCGAGCGTTGGGCTGATTTCGAGGATCTCTTCGGCAAGCAGGGCGCCTGCTACGGCTGCTGGTGCACGCATTTCCGGCTGACGCCGGCGGAACGTCGCGCCAGCGACAAGGAACGCAACAAGGATCACATCAAGGCGCGTATCGAAGCCGGACCACCGCCGGGGCTGCTGGCCTTCGAGGACGGCAAGGCGGTCGGCTGGATGCAGATAGGGCCGCGCGCCGACGTGCCCGAATGGAACAATCAAGGCAGGGGCTCGGCGCCGGTCGATCCCGCGGACGCGGGCGATCCAGCTGTCTGGGCGATCTCCTGTTTCTTCATCCGTGTGAAGGCCCGGGGCAGGGGCATCACGCACCGCCTCGTCGAGGGCGGCATAGCATTCGCGCGCGAAAACAGCGCCCGGGTACTGGAGGCCTGCCCGATCGACCTGTCACGCGATTCGCGCTCGATCGGGCTCTTCGTCGGCTCGTCGCGCGTGTTCGAGAAGGCCGGCTTTGAAAGGCTCCTGGAGAGAAAGCCCGGCCGGCCCTTGATGCGGCTGGTGCTTTAGCTAAACCTTCGTTTGGCTTACAGTCACCGTCTTGCGGCTGTAATTTTGTTTTCCTACCACAAGCACGAAACGATTTGCCTTCCGAAACCGACGGAGACCCGACGTGAAGCGTATTTTGCCACTTGCTGTCATTCTGGCGTTCAGCGCGCCTGCCTTTGCCCAGACCGTCGACACCCAGGGCGCGCAGCAGCTTTCCGACAATCTGGCTCGCTATTTCGGCAAACAGGCGTTCGACAAGGGCGTGCTCAAGGTGTCGGTCGAAGGCGGCGCCTATAAAATCGCGGTCGACGTCAAGGCGCTGATCAATGCCATGCCGGATCAGAAGGCGTTGAAGTTGGACCTTGCGCCCTATGCCTTGATGGTGAAGCCGCGCAGCGACGGCTCGTGGGACGTCTCGTCGGACTTTTCCCAGAGCATGTCTTTTGAATTCAACGGACCGCAAGGCCCGCAGAGCATGGAGCTGGCGGTCAAGGACGGCAAGGGCGCGGCGGTCTACGACCCGTCGCTCGCGGCCTTCACCAGCGGCACCAGCTCGATGGCCGGCATGACCATGACATCGAAGGAAGCCAAGCAGCAGGCGGACGCCACGGCGGGCGCCGGCACCGCTACGATCACCTCGACCAAGTCGGCCAATGGTGGCGTCGACTTCACGGCGACGCAAAAGGTTTCGAGCTTCGCCGAGACCATCAAGTTCGACGATCCCAGCAGCGGATTGAATTTTCCGCTCACGCTCAGGACGCCTGAACTGTCGGTGGATGCAAAAGGCAAGGGCGTGCGGACAAAGCCTTTGCTCGACCTTCTTGCCTTTGTCGTGGCCAACGAGGACGAAGCCAAGCTGAAGGCAAACCAGGCGGAACTCAAATCGCTCCTTTCGGCCGCGCTGCCCGTCTGGGAGAGGATCGACGGCACCTACGGCTTCAAGGATTTCGAGGTGGAGAGTCCGGTCGGCAAGTTCGGCGCGGCGCAGTTCAGCACGGCTTTCGGCATGGACGGCGTCGCCCAGAACGGGAATATCAACTACGCGATCARGGCGTCCGGCCTGACAATTCCACGGCAGGCGCTGCCCGGCTGGACCGTTTCGCTGCTGCCCACCGATGTCGAACTGAATTTCGGTGGCGCCAATATCGACCTCGACACCATGGCGAAGAAGTCGATCGAAGCCTTTGACCTCAACAAGAATCCGCCATTGTCTGACGAGTTCGGCAATGCCTTGGTCAAGGATTTCCTGGCCAAGACTCCCAAGSTCGTCSTTGGCCGCAGCACGGTGAAGAACGGCGAYATCGAGGTGGCGATGGCAGGCGAGATGACGTTTCCYGGCAAAAAGCCGGATGCGACGATCACCGTGGACGTGGCCGGCTACGACAAGATCGTGCAGGCTCTGCAGGAGGGGGCCAAGACCGAYCAGCAGGTGGCGCAGGSTTTCCCCTTCGCCYTGGCCGTCAAGGGRTTTGCCAAGACGCTGCCGGACGGCCGGCTGGAATGGGTGATCGACACCAAGGCCGACGGTTCGGTCATGGTGAACGGCGCCATGTTGAAGGCGGCGGATGCAGCCCAGGATGATAGCGCYGGCCAGGACAAWGGCACCGGTCAGGATCAGGGCGCCAATCCGGACAMCGGCCAGGACGAGGGGGCCGGCCCGGAYAACGGCAACGGTCAGGAYGAAGGCGCSGGGCAGGACAGYGGCATGGGTCAGGACAACGGCGCCACGCAGGACGACGGCTCGGGCGAGGACGACGGCGACAATGGCGGGGCGGGCGCGAAACTGAAGCCTTGAGGCTTCAGAGCCCGAGCGCGTTGGCGATCAGCGGCGTGGCTTCACGCCAGTCGTCGACGGCAACGATGTCCCCGGGAGCAGGCGGCAGGAACGCGCGCAGCGAGTTGTCGGCCATCAGGTGGAAGAGATGCGCATCCGCGACCGAAGCGCGGGCCGACAGCAGATTTGACGGCTGGTCGTCGACGAAGGCGACCGGCCGACCCTTTGCCCCGCGCAGCTTGGCGATGGCCGGCCCTTTCGCCATTTCCGTCGTCAGAAGCGGGTAATCGAGGCCGAGGGCGTCGAGATGCAGCCGCCGCACGGCGCGATGCTTGTGCGGCATGGCGGTCAGCATGACGATCTCGGCGCGCTCGCCAAGGGTCGCCAGCGCTTCGCGGGCTCCCTCGGTSAYGCTCTGCCAATCGGCCTGGGTATCGAAGAACTCGCCGAGAAGGGCAGTGACTTCCGCCTGCTCGATCAGTCTTCCGCTCGCCATCTCGGCGATGTTGCCGGTGAGACGGAACGATGTGAGCGTCAGCCGAAACCCGCGCGATTTCAGGAAGTGCGGGAAAGGCCGCACGAATTCCAGCACGACGTCGTCGACATCGAGCACAAGGAGCGGCCTGTCGTCGGCGGCAAGCTCCTCGATCTGCCGCGCGGTCTCGGGATCGTCGCTCATGCCGAACGCTCGTGATCGTCATTGCCGAGCGGCAGTGCGCGAAGGGCTTTGCCCACGGCGGCTGGCGGTGTGCCGGTCTCCTCGGCGAAGCGCAGAAGCGTCGGCTCATGGGCAAGGACGAACTGCAGCACGCCGGCAAGGAAGCCGGGCTCGGCGGCAGCCTTGCGGATCGACTGCGCCTCGATGCCGGTAATCGCCAGGAAGCGCGGCAGGAGTTCGGGGTCGGCGGCAACGAAGCCCAGCGCCTTGATGGCCAAGCTTTCCGCTTCCTCGCGCATTGACGCTGCGTTCGCCATGACTACCTTTTGCAATACGTGGAGTTTGTGAGTCTCTCTCCGCAGTTAATGGCAAGAGTCGCTTGCGGCAAGCCTCCGCCTTTCCAGTCCAGCGCCCGAGGTGGAAATGGAACGGCTTTCCAACCGGCGGTTTCCGTTTCGTCAATGATATTGGCGTAGAGCGGACAAGGGTTGGGTGCGGTCCGCGAGGGACGCATGACGGCAGTCTTCGACACGAAGGCCGTCGGGACGGGAAATTGATGGCTAAGAAGGTCATGATCGTCGAGGACAATGAGCTCAACATGAAGCTCTTTCGGGACCTCATCGAAGCCAGCGGTTACGAGACGGTTCGCACGCGTAACGGCCTGGAAGCGCTCGATCTTGCGCGCCAACATCGGCCGGACCTGATCCTGATGGATATCCAGTTGCCCGAGGTTTCCGGCCTGGAAGTCACCAAGTGGCTGAAAGAAGACGACGAATTGCATTCGATCCCGGTGATCGCCGTCACCGCCTTCGCGATGAAGGGCGACGAGGAGCGCATCCGTCAGGGCGGTTGCGAAGCCTATATTTCGAAGCCGATCTCGGTGCCGCGCTTCATCGAGACGATCAAATCCTATCTGGGCGATGCCTGATGCGTACCTTCAGTCGAGTTGGAGCCCTTTGAGATGACCGCGCGGATCCTCGTCGTCGACGATATCCCGGCCAATGTGCGGCTGCTCGAGGTTCGGCTGCTCGCGGAATATTTCGAGGTGCTGACGGCCAGCAACGGGCCGGACGCGATCGAGACCTGCGAGAACGGCAAGGTCGATGTCGTGCTGCTCGACGTSATGATGCCGGGCATGGACGGKTTCGAGGTCTGCAAGCGGCTGAAGGGCGACCCGGCGACCTCGCATATTCCGGTTGTCATGATCACTGCGCTCGACCAAGTCTCGGACCGGGTGCGCGGCCTGGAGGCCGGCGCCGACGATTTCCTCACCAAGCCGGTCAACGACCTGCAACTGATGACGCGGGTGAAGAGCCTGGTCCGGCTGAAATCATTGACCGACGAGTTGCGGCTGCGCGCCTCGACCACCCGCAACATCGGCATCGAAGAGCTCTTGAGCCGCAACTTCGCGACGGAAGGCGCCAAGCCCAGGGTGCTTCTCATCGACGGGCGCAAATCGTCGTTCGAGCGCATCAAGCGGATGCTGCGCGACAGCGCCGAGGTCGATGTCGCGACCGATCCCAATGCCGGCTTCTTCCAGGCGGCAGAGACGCCCTACGAATGCGTGCTGATCTCCACGGCCTTCACCGATTTCGATCCGCTGCGGCTCTGCTCGCAATTGCGCTCGCTCGACCGCACCCGCTTCCTGCCGATCATCCTTCTGGCCGACGAAGGGGAGGAGGGACGCATCCTGCGGGGCCTCGAACTCGGCATCAACGATTACCTGACGCGGCCAATCGACCAGCATGAGCTTACGGCGCGCCTGCGCACGCAGGTGCGGCGCAAGCGCTACAACGACCAACTGCGCGCCAGCGTCACCCAGACCATCGAGATGGCGGTGACCGACGGGCTGACCGGGCTGCACAACCGCCGCTATCTCGACAGCCACCTGCAGACGCTGTTCGACCGCGCCGTGGCGCGGCGGCGGCCGCTGTCGGTGATGATCACCGATCTCGACCGCTTCAAATCGATCAACGACGCCCATGGCCATGACGGCGGCGACGACGTGCTGCGCGAATTCGCCAAGCGCCTGCGCAAGAATGTGCGCGGCATCGATCTGGCCTGCCGCTTCGGCGGCGAGGAGTTCGTCGTGGTCATGCCGGACACCGATGGCGCGGTCGCCGAGAAGGTGGCGGAGCGCATCCGCGCCGAGATCGCACAGGTGCCTTTCGCGATCGGGACCGACGGCAAGACGATCGAAGTCACGGTCAGCGTCGGTGTGTCGTCGGTTCTGAAGGGGAGCGATACGGTCGCGGCGCTGATGAAACGCGCGGACCTTGCGCTCTACGAGGCGAAAAGCGGCGGCCGCAACCGGGTGGTCGCCAAGGCTGCCTGAAGCGCGCCGCGACAGGGTTACGAATTTACCTTAACCGGGGCGATTCGCGAGCCGTGGTTAAGAAATGGTTGATTTTCATACGTTCTTGCGCAAATCTGGCCTCATAGACCGAAGACGAAGCCGGCACGAGGGTAGACTGTCCGGCTCGATCCGAAAAATACCCCATGATGCTCAGGTCCGCCGCATCTCCTGGGTCCGTGGGGTCGGCCGGCCGGCGCTGGCACATAGTGGCCTCCTCGTACCGCTGCCAAACGCCGACCGGCCCCCTTTTCCGAAAAGAATCGAGCGTCCAGGGAGTCATTGACCTCCCGAGCGCAGTCCGTTCSCCAAAACAAAAACGCCGCCCAGCGGGCGGCGTTTCGACGTCTCGGGAAAACCAGATTACTTGATCTTGGTTTCCTTGAACTCGACGTGCTTCTTGGCGACCGGGTCGTACTTGCGGAACGACAGCTTGTCCGTCTTGGTGCGGCTGTTCTTGCTCGTCACGTAGAAGAACCCGGTGTCGGCGGTCGACAGAAGCTTGATCTTGATGTTTGCGGCTTTGGCCATGGTATTCGTCCGTTAATGTTCGTGGAGTTTTGGCCGCTGGAGCACGGGGAAAACACCCGGACGCGGGAAACTTGGCGCGACACATAAAGAACGCGCCTGGAAAGTCAAGCCCAAGCGGGCATTCGTGCCATCCGGCGTGATGCCCGGGCCTAAATCAAAGAGATAGAGCATGATGTCTTCCGAAAACCGCTTCACACTTTTCGGCATCATGCTCTAGAATGGCGGCCTTCTTCCAGTCTCCGGTCGTGTTCCACCAGCGGTTCGGGTTAGCGCGGTCGTCCAGCCCCTTGGAACGGCTGGTGAGCAGCGGCTGGATGCGGATCACCGGCTCCTGATACGAGTGCGCCTGGAAAATCGCCTCGACTACTCGGGCGGCGAGCGCCTGGTCGTCGGGCAGTTCGAACGACACCTCGACCGTGCCCGGGCGACGGCGCAATTCCGTTTCGGCGCCGGCTGCAGCCCCTTCGAGCGGCCGATAGCGCTCGATGCCTTGCGCGGACTGATAGGCGTTGCTGTCATACTCGCCCATGCGAAGCGGCGTGATCGACACCACCGCCTCCATTATGCGCTCGACGTCAGCTGCCGGCGCCTGGAAGCTGACAAGCAGCAGCAGTTCCATTCTGAGGGACTTGGTCTCAAAGCCGCTGTCGATCATCGATCTCTCCTCGCTCTACCTGCATTGGAGAAAGCGTATAGCAGGGGTGCTGCTGACACGGTGATGTCAGCATGCCCAGCGCTCCAGCGACTTTTGCGCTAAAGAATCTTTCGCACCAGCCTGGCGCTGACCAGGGCCATATAGGCCGCGAAGAACAGGGCGAGCGACCAGCCGAAGCCGGAGGGGCCGAAGGCGTCCATGCCGATGCCGATCGCTTGCGGGCCAAGCACCATGCCGACGCCATAGCAAAGCACGAAGGCGGCATTGGCGGACGCCAGTTCGTGACCGGAAAGCTGGGATCCAAGATGCGCGAGGCCGATCGTATACATGGCGGCCACCACGCCGCCCCAGACGAACAGCAGCGCGGCCATCAAATGCCAGCTCTGCGCGAAGAAAGGCATGAAGATCGTTCCGATGAGCCCGACCGTGGCGCAGGCCAGAAGCAGGTAGCGCCGGTCGGATACACGGTCGCTGATCATGCCGATGGGAATCTGCAGCAGCACGTTGCCGAGGCCGATCATGGTGAGCAGCAGCGCGGCATCGGCTTCGGAATAGCCAATTCGGCTGCCGTAGACGGGAAACAGCGCAAAACCACCGGTTTCGACCGCGCCGAACACCAGCACCGCGAATGTCGCGGTCGGCACCATCCAGACGTAGCGCAGGAAGTGGCTTGTTTCGCCGTCGGCGACGATCGTCGGGCTCTCGTTGCGCGCCGCAAGCACGGGAATAGCGGCAAGCGTCACCAGTCCTATGGTGACGCCGAAAGGCAGGAAGCCGCTCGATCCGAGATGGGCGAACAGCCAGGGCCCTGCGGCAAAGCCGAGCGACAGCACCGTGGCGTATATGCCGAGCACCAGGCCGCGGCGCTGCGGCGGCGCGGATGTGCTGATCCAGAACTCGGAGAGGATGAAGAGCACCGTCAGCGAGATGTGCAGCACGACACGCAGCGGAAACCACATCCAGAAATCCGGAGCGAAGTGAAATCCGACAAAGGCAAGCGCGCCGGCGGCGATCATCAAAAGCATGGTCCAGGCGACGCCAAGCCGCATCGCGAGCGGGGTGGCGAGCGGCGCGCCCGCGATCGAGGCGAGGCCGGCGACCGCCGTGTTGAGGCCGATCATCGAGGCCGAATGACCGCGCGATTCGAGGATAACGCTGAGCAGAGGCATGCCGAGGCCGATGGCGATGCCAACGACGCTGATCGAGGAGATCGCCGCGATCATCGGCAGCCAGTGTACGCGTTCGTCGCCCTTTTGCTGGGTATCGACCATCATGAGATGCAAATGCTCTATTTCTAAAGGACTTCGCGGAGGAAGCGGTTGCGGACGAGCCTGAAGAAAGGCACGGCTCCGCCGGGACGCAGCAAGGGATCGTGGGCGAGCCGCTTTTCCAGTTCCTCAAGGATCATCCGGGTAATATCGGGAATGTCGGCTTCGCGGGCCTCGGCAAGGGTAAGCCAGACAAGTTCTTCCAACTCGTTGGTCGGGCCGCCATTGGGCAATTCCACAGCGACGTCGTCGCGCCAGGCGCTGAAGAAGCGGGTGTCAAAACGGCGCACGCGGTTGGGAGGGGTGATGGCGCGGGCAACGAAACGCAGCACGTCCAGCGACGGAGCCACGCCATGTTCGACGAAACCCTGCCAGTCGCGGTTGGTCGTCGTGAAGGCAGCTTTGCGGCCGATCAGCAGGCCGGCTTCCTCATAGGTCTCGCGGATTGCCGACACGGCGATGGCGCGGGCGCGGGCAGCGCTCGGGCGGCCGGGACCGTTGGCCAGCCTTGCCTCTTCCTCCCAGTGGAGGGGAGCGGCCACAGGAATGCGGCTATCGGAGGGGTCGGTGCGGCCGCCGGGAAAGACGAATTTTCCGGGCATGAACGTATGGCCGGCATGGCGCCGCCCCATCAGCACCAGAACTTCCTTGTCCTTGCGGTCGAGCAGGATGAGGGTGGCGGCATCGCGCGGACGGAGCGCCCGGCCGCTACGCGCGGCCAGGCCCTTATCGAGTTTGTCGACATCCGCCTTGGTCATTCCATTCATGCGCCCGACCTAGCGGAAACTTCCCGGCTGCGAAAGTGGTTTGCATGTTCGGGCCTTTGAACCCAGCCCGCTCCTAGAGCAATTCCAAGAAAAGTGCGTAGCGGTTTTCCGTCCGGAATTGCGTAAAATCAAAGAGCTAGGGCAGTTCAGCGGTTCCATCAAACGCTGAACTGCTCTAAATCAAAGAGATAGAGCATGATGTCGCCCGAAAACCGCTTCACACTTTTCGGCATCATGCTCTAGGCCGGGGAATGCGGCTCGAACTCGTCTTTCTCGTCGCCGAAGCCGTGCATATAAAGCGCCCATTGCAGACCGATGACAGCTCCTTTGACCGGCTGCAGCAATGCGATGGCAAGAACGATGGTCAGCGGCACCCAGATCAGAACGTGCTGCCAGGTCGAAAGCGTGGTGATCGCTTCGACGCCCATGAAAGATCCCAGCACAACGTGACCGACGATGACGATCACGAGATAGGCGGGGAGGTCGTCCGCGCGATGGTGGTGAATTTCCTCGCCGCAGACGCTGCACTTGTCGACGGTCTTGGTGAAGGCGCGGAAGAGCTTTCCTTCACCGCAATGCGGGCAGCGGCCGAGCATGCCGCGCTTGATCGCCGTCCACAGCGGACGCGCGGCGCGGCCGGAATGATGCTCGCCGCCGAAAATCTGTTCTTCCAGTTCTTTCGCCATCATCGTCTCCTGCCGCGCGGACCGACGCGCGATTGCGACGCTCGGGCGCGGCCCTTGGCCTTGTGGAACGACCGTCGCGAGCCAGGCAGCGGCTTGGGGTCGCTCAGCATCTCGAAACGCATCGCGCCGGCCATCGGCGCGATCTCGACCAGCCGGACCTCGACGCGATCGGCAAGCTGATAGCCCTTGCCGGTACGTTCTCCGAACAGCGATCGAGCCGTTTCGTCGTAGATATAGTAGTCACCGTTCAGGCTTGACACCGGGATAAAGCCATCCGCGCCGTACTGTGGCAATTGGACAAAGAGTCCCGCCTTGGTGACGCCGGAGATGCGCGCGTCGAAGGTGTCGTTGATGCGCTCGGCGAGGTAAGCGGCGATCAGACGGTCGACCGTGTCGCGCTCGGCCGCCATGGCGCGGCGTTCGGTGGCCGAGATCAGCGCCGCGACTTCCTCCAGGCGGTCGGCCTCGACCTGCGACAGGCCGCCGGGGCCGAGGCCAAGCGCGGCGATAAGCCCGCGATGCACGATCAGGTCGGCATAGCGGCGGATCGGCGAAGTGAAATGCGCATAGCGCCTGAGGTTGAGGCCGAAATGGCCGATATTCTTCGGCGAATATTCGGCCTGGCTCTGCGAGCGCAACACCACTTCGTTGACCAGCGCTTCGTTGTCGGCGCCGCGCACGCGCTCCAGAATGCCGTTGAACTGGCTTGGCCGCATCTGCGCGCCGCGCGCCAGCGACAGGCTCAACGTCTGGAGGAATTCGCGCAGCGACTCCTGCTTGGCGAGCGAAGGCGCATCGTGGATGCGGTAGACCARCGGCTCCTTCTTCGCTTCCAGCGTTTCGGCCGCCGCGACATTGGCCTGGATCATGAACTCCTCGATGAGCTTGTGGGCGTCGAGGCGCTCCGGCACCATGACCCGGTCGACCGTGCCGTCCGGCTTGAGCAGGATCTTGCGTTCCGGCAGGTCGAGTTCCAGCGGTTGGCGGGCGTCGCGGCCGCGTTTCAGCACGGCATAGGCATCCCACAACGGCTTCAGAACGCTATCGAGGATTGGCTTCGTCTTCTCGTCCGGCATGCCGTCGATCGCGGCCTGCGCCTGCGGGTAGGCGAGCTTGGCCGCGGACTTCATCATGACACGATGGAACGAGTGCCTGAGCTTGCGGCCTTCCGCCGAAAAGGTCATGCGCACGGCAATCGCCGGCCTGTCCTCGCCTTCGCGCAGCGAGCAGAGATCGTTGGAAATGCGCTCCGGCAGCATCGGCACGACGCGGTCGGGGAAGTAGACCGAGTTGCCGCGCTTCAGCGCCTCGCGATCGAGCGGCGTGCCATAGCGGGCATAGGCCGCGACATCGGCAATCGCCACGGTGGCGATCATGCCGCCGGGGTTCTTCTCATCCATGTCGGGCGCGGCGAACACCGCATCGTCATGGTCCTTGGCATCGGCCGGGTCGATGGTCACCAGCGGCAGGTCGCGCCAGTCCTCGCGGCCGGCAAGCGCGGCAGGCTTCACCGCATCGGCCTCCGCAATCACGTCGGCCGGAAAGACATGYGGAATGTCGTGCGCGTGGATGGCGATCATCGAGACCGCCTTCTCGCTRGTCAGCGAGCCMAGCACYGCCAGCACCTTGGCRCGCGGCAGGCCGTARCGCGARGCGCGCGCCGGCTCGACCTCGACCAGATCGCCGTTTTTCGCGCCGTTCTGGAATTCCTTGTCGACGATCARTTCKGGCTGGCGCCGYTCYACCGGCTCGATGCGAAAGCTGCCGTCCTTCAGCACGCGGAAGACGCCGAGCACCGCRTCGCTGCGCTTCTCGAARATCTTCATYACYCGCCCGGTRTAGGCCGGGCCGGTGGGATCCTCGGCSGGGAAGGTCTTGGCGAGCACGCGGTCGCCGATGCCSGGGGCGGGGCCGCTGGCGCCGCGCGARATGCGGATGGCGATGACKGGMGGYGAACCGGAGCCGGTGTATTCGGTCGGATGSGCCAGCAGCACRCCATCGGCGTCGCGGCCGAAAATRTCGAGCACSGCGACATGCGGCACGGCGCCGGCGCGGGAGAGCCGCTTGCGCTCTTTGGTCAGCAGGCCTTCGTCCTGCAGGTCGCGCAGCAGATCCTTCAGCCAGACCCGATCCTCGCCGCGCAGGGCGAAGGCCTTGGCGATCTCGCGCTTGCCGGAGCGGTCGGGATTCTCGGCGATGTAGCGCAGGATCTCGTCGCGCGAGGGCCGGTAGTCGTCCTTGACCACCTTTGCCCTCGTGTCGGCGCTACGCGGATCGCCGTGGCTTCTTCCGGAGATCCTGCGCGCCACGTCCTGCTATCCTTTCTTCGCCGCTCTGCGGAAGGGTTTTTTGCCGCCCCCGCCCTTGGCTTCCTTCTCGGCGATCAGAGCGAGTGCCTCCTCCATCGTCACCGATTGCGGATCCTTGCCCTTCGGCAGCGTCGCGTTGACCTTGCCGTAGTTGACATAAGGCCCGTAGCGGCCGTCGCGCACGACGATCTTGCCGCCGCCATCGGGGTGGTCGCCCAGTTCCTTCAACGCCGCGGGCGTGCTGCCGTTGCGGCCGCCCTTGCCCTTCTGCTGCTTCTCGGCAATCACCGAGACGGCACGGTTCAGGCCGATCGAGAAGACATCCTCGATGCTATCCAAATTGGCGTAAGTACCGTCATGCAGCACGAAAGGCCCGTAACGGCCGAGACCGGCCGAAATCATCTTGCCGGTTTCCGGGTGTTTGCCGACATCGCGCGGCAGAGCCAGCAGCGCCAGCGCCTTCTCGTGATCGATCGAGTCGGGCGTCCAGCCTTTGGGCAGGCTGGAACGCTTGGCGTCCTTGCCTTCGCCGCGCTGGATGTAGGGCCCGAAACGGCCGCTGCGCAGCGTGATCTCCTCAGCCGTGTAGGGGTCCTTGCCGAGCAGCTTGACGCCGTCCTCGCCATTGCCGTTCTCCCCATTGGGATTGGCGGCGTCGCCGAGCTGGCGCGTGAAGGAGCATTCGGGATAGTTCGAGCAGCCGACGAAGGCGCCGAACTTGCCGAGCTTGAGCGACAGGTTCCCGGTGCCGCATTTCGGGCAGATGCGCGGGTTGGAACCGTCTTCACGCTCGGGAAACACCAGCGGCGCGAGTTCGTCGTTGAGGGCATCGAGCACGTCGGTGACGCGCAATTCCTTGATGTCGTCRACCGCGCCGGAGAAATCCTTCCAGAAGTCGCGCAACACGTCCTTCCAGGCGAGCTTGCCGTCGGAAATCTCGTCGAGCTTTTCCTCGAGCGAGGCGGTGAAGTCATATTCGACGTAGCGCTCGAARAAGCTTTCGAGGAAGGCCGAGAGCAGACGGCCCTTGGCCTGCGGCACCAGCCGGCGCTTGTCGATCGTGACGTAGTCGCGGTCTTCCAGCGTCTTCAGGATCGCGGTGTAGGTCGACGGGCGGCCGATGCCGAGCTCTTCCAGCTTCTTGATCAGCGACGCTTCCGAATAGCGGGGCGGCGGCTCGGTCGTGTGCTGGGTAGCGTTGATCGCCTGACGCGCCAACTGCTCGCCGGAGCGGATCTCGGGCAGGCGGCGGCTTTCCTCGTCCTCCGCGTCCTCGTCTTTCTGGTCGGTGTAGGCGGCGATGAAGCCGTCGAAGCGGATCACGGAGCCAACCGCGCGAAGCTCGGCAGTGCGGGCGCCGTTGACCGCCTCGATCTCGACAGTGGTGCGCTCGATCTCGGCCGGCTGCATCTGGCTGGCGATGGCGCGCTTCCAGATCAGTTCATAGAGGCGCGCCTGGTCGGCGTCGAGATATTGCCGCACCGAGGCCGGTGTGCGGTTGAAATCGGTCGGGCGGATCGCTTCATGCGCTTCCTGGGCGTTCTTGGCCTTGGCCGTATAATAGCGCGGCTTTTCCGGCAGGTACCTGGCGCCGAACTCGTTCACGATGGCATTGCGGGCGGCTTCGATCGCCTCCGGCGCCATCTGCACGCCGTCGGTTCGCATATAAGTGATGAGACCGGCCGTCTCGCCACCGACATCCATGCCTTCATAGAGTTTTTGCGCGACCTGCATGGTGCGGTTGGCCGAAAAGCCCAGCCGCGAGGAGGCCGCCTGCTGCAGCGTCGAGGTGGTGAAGGGCGGGCCGGGGTTGCGCTTGGTGGGCTTGGCTTCGACCGACAACGCCTTGAAGGCAGCGCCTTCCAGCATCGCCTTGATGTCGTCGGCCTGCGCCTTGTTGGCGATGTCGAGCTTCTGCAGCTTCTTGCCGGCATAGGCGGTCAGCCGCGCTTCGAAACTGTCGTTGCGCGGCGTGTCGAGGATGGCGGCGATCTGCCAGTATTCCTCGCGGATGAAGCGCTCGATCTCGGATTCGCGGTCGCAGACGAGGCGCAGCGCCACCGACTGCACGCGACCGGCGGAGCGGGCGCCGGGCAGCTTGCGCCACAGCACCGGCGACAGCGTGAAACCGACCAGGTAGTCCAGCGCGCGGCGGGCAAGGTAGGCATCGACCAGCGGCGCGTCGATCTGGCGCGGATGGGCCATGGCCTCCATCACCGAGGCCTTGGTGATGGCATTGAAGACGACGCGGCTGACCGGCTTGTCCTTCAGCGCACGCTTCTGCCTCAGAACTTCGAGCACGTGCCAGGAAATCGCCTCACCCTCACGATCCGGGTCGGTGGCGAGGATCAGCCCGTCGGCGTCCTTGACCGCCTTGGCGATGTCGGCGAGGCGCTTGCCGGAGGCCGTGTCGACCGACCAGGACATGGCGAAGTCCTCGTCCGGGCGAACCGAGCCGTCCTTGGCCGGCAGATCGCGGACATGGCCAAACGAGGCAAGGACCTTATAGTTCTTGCCGAGGTATTTGTTGATTGTCTTCGCCTTGGCCGGCGATTCGACGACGACGACGTCCATGAGGTCTCTTAATCATTGTGAAGCGGCGGAAGAAACTCCGCGGCGCGTCGAAATCCCACTCTTTTCGTCGCTCACATGGCCGCGCTTTTGCAATCGGTCAAGGGGACGGGGGCAATTTGCGGACCCGCCGCAGGCGATACACTCTTAGAGTGTATGGCGAAGATCACATTTTTGGGCAAGCGGATGTTCGCGCTTCAAATCGCGACGAGCCCCGGCCAGACGGACAAATCCGGACAGGCAACAAGGCCGGCCGCCCGCGCAATTGTCCGGCGGCCAGCCGATATATGAAATCTCAGTCGGCCTTGGCGGCGTGCCAGACGCCAGCGACACCTTCACCGGCCATGTCGCCGACCTTCTTGTCCTTGATGAAGGTGTAGACGGGCTTGCCGTCATAGGCCCACATCTTGGTGCCGTCGGTGCGGTCGATGACCGTCCACTCGCCTTCAGCCTTGGCGCCGGCCTCGGCCTTCAGCGGCGGCCAGTTGGCGGCGCATTTGTCATAGCAGTTGGACTTGCCCTTCCCGTCCTTGTCGTTGGTGTAGAGCGTCATGCCCATGGCGTCGGTGAAGATCTTCTTGCCGCCGACATCGGCTTGCTTCCACGCTTCGGCGGCGTGGGACGCAACAGTGCCGAGCAACAAGGCCGCGAGCCCGAGTGCAATCGATTTCATGACAATCTCCCTGCGAAAAAGCGCACGGCGATCGCGCGCTCGTCGATTCAACGCGCGGGCCAGGGTGTTTCTTCCACGGCGAGGCGGCGATTTACCACACGATGGTGATTGGCACTGAGGCCCCGGCGTCGCTATATCGGCGCCAGCACAATCGAGGCCCGAAAAATGGCATTGGATATCGGCTATGTCAGCGCGGTCGGGGCAGGGGCGATCTCGTTCCTGTCGCCTTGCGTGCTGCCGCTGGTGCCGCCCTACCTGTGCTACATGGCCGGCGTCTCCGTCGATGATTTCCGCGGCAATCACAGCGTGACGGCGCGGGAAGGCACGCGCGGCGCGCTGCTTTATGCCTCTTTGGCCTTCGTGCTCGGCTTCTCCACCGTTTTCGTCGCGCTTGGGGCCGGTGCTTCCACCATCGGACGGCTGCTGCGCGTCTGGCAGGAGCCGCTGGCGATGGCGGCCGGCGTGCTGATCATCGTCATGGGATTGAATTTCCTCGGCATTCTGCGCATCCCGCTCCTGTCGCGCGAGGCCCGCTTCCAATCGCAGGGCAAGCCGGCCAGCATGGTCGCCGCCTATGTGATGGGGCTGGCCTTCGCCTTYGGCTGGACGCCCTGCATCGGCCCCGTGCTCGGGCCGATCCTGACGCTGGCCGGTGGRCGCGAKACGGTSGGYGARGGCGCYTTGCTKYTSGCCGCSTATTCGCTCGGGCTCGGCATCCCATTCCTGATCGCGGCGCTGTTTTCAGGCGCCTTCATGCGCTTCCTCGGCAAATTCCGCGTCCATCTCGGCCGCGTCGAGAAGGCGATCGGCGGGCTGCTGGTCGTCGCCGGCGTGTTTTTTCTCACCGGCGGGGTGCAAAGCGTTTCGTACTGGCTCCTGGAGAATTTCCCGGTGCTGGGGCGGTTGGGGTAGCCAGCCACCGGGCGCGCAGGATCGAACCGTGGATCCGCTGATTAAGAGTCAGCTGCCCTGCCATATCACCGGAATTTAACCGCATTGGCGCATCACCACGCCACTGTTAGCATGCTTTGTTTGATTCAACCCTTTCATATGGTTGCCTGTTCATGAGCCAGAGATCCTGCCTGTCCGTCATCCTCGCCGCCGGCGAAGGCACGCGCATGAAAAGCGCGATGCCCAAGGTGCTGCACTCCATCGCCGGCCTGCCTATGGTGGCCCACGTGGTGAAGGCGGCGGAGGCGGCCGGGGCGACTGGCGTGGCGCTGGTGATCGGCCACGGCGCCGAGGAGATGCGCAAGGCGGCACAGAAGTTCGCGCCGAAGGCCGAGACTTTCGTGCAGGAGAAGCGGCTGGGCACCGCGCATGCGGTGCTTGCCGCGCGCGAAGCGATCTCCAAAGGTTACGACGATGTTCTCGTCATGTTCGGCGATACGCCGCTGATCGATGCCGAAGCGCTGGCGAGCGCGCGGCGGCAATTGGCGCAGGGTGCTGCCGTCGTCGTCATCGGCTTTCGCACACCGAACCCCACCGGATACGGGCGCCTGATCGAAAAGGGCGGAAAGCTCTTTGCCATCATCGAGGAGAAGGATTGCAGCGAAGACGAGAAGAAGATCACGTTCTGCAATGCGGGGATGATGGCAATCGCCGGCAAGGAGGTGCTGCAATTGCTGGAGAAGGTCGGCAGCAACAATGCCAAGGGCGAGTTCTACCTGACCGACATCGTCGAGATCGCCGGCGCGCAGGGCCTCGGCGTGGTGGCGACGGAAGCGAGCTTCGAAAACGCGCTTGGCATCAACAACCGGGCCGAGCTCGCCGAGGCGGAGCGTGTCTGGCAGGCACGCCGGCGGCGCGAGGCGATGCTTGCGGGCGTGACGCTGATCGCGCCGGAAACGGTGTATTTCTCGCACGACACCGAGATCGGCGCCGATACGATTGTCGAGCCGAATGTCTGGTTCGGTCCGGGCGTGACAATCGCTTCGGGCGCCAAGATACATGCTTTCAGCCACATCGAAGGCGCCACTATCGCTTCCAATTGCGATGTCGGGCCGTTTGCGCGGTTGCGGCCGGGCGCAGATCTTCGCGAGAAGGCCAAGGTCGGCAATTTCTGCGAGGTGAAGCAAGCGACGATCGAGGAGGGCGCCAAGGTCAACCACCTGACCTATATCGGCGACGCGCGCGTCGGCGCCGCCGCCAACATCGGCGCGGGCACCATCACCTGCAACTATGACGGCTTCTCGAAGTTCTTCACCGATATCGGCGAGGGCGCCTTCGTCGGCTCGAATTCCTCATTGGTGGCGCCGGTGACCATCGGTAAGGGCGGCTATGTCGCTTCCGGCAGCGTGATCACCGAAAGCGTGCCTGACGATGCGCTCGCCTTCGGCCGCGCCCGCCAGAAGACGTTGCCGGGCAAGGGCAAGGAACTGCGCGAACGCTTTGCTTCGGCGGCAGCGGCGCGGAAGAAGGCCGCGGAGTGATCAGGCGTAGCCTTCGGCGGGCTTGCCGAAAACGGCGGCGTGAGGCTCGTCGTTCGAACGATGACATACTCAGGCCGCAAATGGTTACATGGTCTGATAGCGGAAGCCGGCGATGCCGACTGGTGAACGCCACCAGGCCTCGGATGCGGGAAGCCGAGCATTTGCGGTAACCGGATTGCAAGGACGATCTGAAAGTGTCCATCTGTTCGGGATGGTTCCGGTGACACGGAACGAAACGCAAAGTGACTTTCACGGCAGGCCGGCAATCCCTAGATAGCGCTGGGTTTCTGCAGGGAATCGGGGGCAGGCCATGTGTGGTATCGTCGGAATTGTCGGCCAGCAGCAGGTCGCGCCGCTCATCGTGGATGCGCTGAAACGGCTCGAATATCGCGGTTACGACTCCGCCGGCGTCGCCACTATCGAGAATGGAAAACTTGGCCGGCGCCGTGCGGAAGGCAAGCTGATCAATCTCGAGCGCCGGCTGAAGGATGAGCCGCTCGAGGGCACGATCGGTATCGGCCACACGCGCTGGGCAACGCATGGCGTGCCCAACGAGACCAACGCGCACCCGCATTTCTCCGATGGCGTGGCCATCGTCCATAACGGCATCATCGAGAATTTCGCCGAGTTGCGCGAGGAGTTGCTGCGCGACGGCTATGCCTTCTCGTCGCAGACCGATACCGAGGTCGTTGCGCACCTGGTGGCTCGGGAACTGGCCAAGGGGCTGAAACCGGTCGAGGCCGCGCATCGGGCGTTGAAGCGGCTGCACGGCGCCTTCGCACTGGCGATCATGTTCAAGGGCGACGAGGATTTGATCGTCGGCGCCCGCAATGGTCCGCCGCTTGCCGTCGGCCATGGCGATGGCGAGATGTTCCTGGGCTCCGACGCGATCGCGCTCGCCCCCTTCACCAATGCGGTCACCTATCTGGAGGACGGCGATTGGGCGGAGGTGCGCCGCAACAGCGTCACCATCTACGACATCAACGGCAACAAGGTCGACCGCAAGCGCCAGCAGTCGCTGTCGACCAGCTTCATGGTCGACAAGGGCAACCGCCGCCACTTCATGGAAAAGGAAATCCATGAGCAGCCGGAGGTGATCTCGCATACGCTCGCCCACTATGTCGACTTCGTCTCCGGCGTGTCGAAGCCACTCGACCTGCCGTTCGATTTCGCAAAAATCGGCCGGCTAGCGCTCTCGGCTTGCGGCACCGCCTATCTCGCCGGGCTGATCAGCAAGTACTGGTTCGAGCGCTATGCGCGGTTGCCCGTCGACATCGATGTCGCCTCCGAGTTCCGCTATCGCGAGATGCCGCTGTCGGCCAACGACGCTGCCTTCTTCATCTCGCAGTCGGGCGAGACCGCCGACACGCTGGCCTCGCTGCGCTACTGCCGCAAGGCAGGCATGAAGATCGGCGCGGTCGTCAATGTGCGCGAATCGACCATGGCGCGCGAATCCGATGTCGTGCTGCCGACGCTCGCCGGACCGGAAATCGGCGTCGCCTCGACCAAGGCATTTACGTGCCAGCTATCCGTGCTGGCTTCGCTTGCGGTGCGGGCCGGCGTCGCGCGCGGAACCATCTCGCGCGATGAGGAGAGGCGGCTGGTGCGCGAGCTCTCCGAAGCGCCGCGCTATGCCAACCAGGTGCTGAAGCTCGACGACCAGATCGAACGCATCTCGCGGGAGCTCTCCCGCTACAAGGACGTGCTCTATCTCGGCCGCGACACCAACTTTCCGCTGGCCATGGAAGGGGCGCTCAAGCTCAAGGAGATTTCCTACATCCATGCCGAAGGCTATGCCGGCGGCGAGCTGAAGCACGGGCCGATCGCGCTGATCGACGAAAACATGCCGGTGATCGTGATCGCCCCGCATGACCGCATTTTCGAGAAAACCGTGTCGAACATGCAGGAAGTGGCAGCGCGCGGCGGCAAGATCATCCTGATCACCGACGCCAAGGGCGCGGCCCAGGCCGGCATCAAGACGATGGAGACGATCGTCCTGCCGGAMGTRCCGGAGATCATCTCGCCGATCATCTAYGCGCTGCCGATCCAGATGCTCGCCTATTTCACGGCCGTGTTCATGGGCACCGACGTCGACCAGCCGCGCAATCTGGCGAAGTCGGTGACGGTGGAATAAAGGCAATATCCTTCCCTGCGGAYCGAGGCTGTATCAATTGATGATACATGCCCCTTGTGCGTGGATTTGTATCATGATATGATACAAATCATTGAGGGGTGGCCGTTGATCGTTTCGTTCAAAGGCAAGACGGTGGAAGCGGTCGCCGGKGGAACGGCGCCRAAAGGTTTTCCRCCCGATTTGATCGCACGCGCCGAACGCCGTCTTCGCGCAATCGATAATGCCGCTCAACTGAACGACCTTCGGTCGCCGCCCGGAAATCGCCTCGAAGCCCTGAAAGGGGACCGTACCGGGCAACATTCGATACGCATCAACGATCAATGGCGCATCTGTTTCAGATGGACCGCTGCTGGCGCTGAGGACGTGGAGATCGTCGATTACCATTGAGCGGGGCACTTGCCCTGACCCTTTGAGGATACTGAGATATGCTCAAATTCGCACGCCCCATCCACCCTGGAGAGTTCCTGCGCGAGGAGTACCTTGTTCCTCTCGGCATGAGTGCTGGAGCACTTGCAAAAAAGCTTAATCTCCCCCGGACCCGTATCGAACGAATTGTGAAGGAGGAGGTTGGATTGACTCCGGATACCGCCCTTCGCCTCGCGAGGTTTTTCAACACCACGCCCGAGTTCTGGATGAACTTCCAGCAGGCCTACGAACTTGAAACCGAAGCGGCAAAACTTGCGCCAGAGCTCGAAAAGATCCAACCGCTCGAGGCTGCGGCGTAGAAAGCAGCTTTAAAAACTTCGCAGTTCCAAACCGGTCCGCGGTTCACTAATCTTGCGATGCAACCTGCGCCGCGGTGAACCGATGTCCGACGCTCCGAAGACTTCCGGCATGACCCGGCTCAGGAACTATTTCCTGACCGGCTTCATCGTCTGCGCGCCGCTGGCGATCACCGTCTATATCGCCTGGTCGCTCATCGGCTGGGTCGATTCCTGGGTGAAGCCCTACATCCCTGTTCGCTACAATCCCGACACCTATCTGCCGTTTCCTGTTCCAGGCTTCGGACTGATCGTCGCTTTGGTGCTGATCACGCTGATCGGTTTCCTGACGGCCAACATCGTCGGACGTGCCATCGTCAATTTCGGCGAGCGGTTGCTCGGCCGCATGCCGCTGGTGCGCGGCATCTATGGCTCGCTGAAGCAGATTTTCGAGACGGTGCTGTCCAACAAGAGCGACATGTTCCGCCAGGTCGGGCTGGTCGAATATCCGCGCAAGGGCGTCTGGTCGCTGGTTTTCGTCGCCAGCGAGAAGGAAACCGAGATCAACCAGAAACTCGACCAGGAAGGCGATCCGCTGATCGCGGTGTTCATGCCGTGCACGCCGAACCCGACCACCGGCTTCCTGATGTATGTCCATAAATCCGAGATCGTGTTGCTCGACATGACCATCGAGGACGGCGCCAAGCTGATCGTTTCGGCCGGCATGGTGGCGCCGGAAATCAAGGCCAAGCTGGTGACGCTGAACGGCGAACCGGTCGAAGGAGCGCTCGCCAACCCCGCGCCCGGCGCTCAGCCGGCGCGCAGCAGCCGAATCGCCTCGTCGCGCCCGAACAGGTAGAGCAACAGCCGCAGCGCCTCTCCGCGCTCGGACTGCAGTTCCGGATCGCGCGACAGGATCAGCCGAGCGTCGTCGCGCGCGGCTTCGAGCAGATCGGCATGGAACTCGATGCGCGCTACCTGGAAGCCGGGCGTGCCCGACTGCCGGGTGCCCAGCAATTCACCTTCGCCGCGCAGCTTCAGATCCTCCTCGGCGATGCGGAAGCCGTCCTCGGTCTCGCGCATCACCGAAAGCCGGCGCTTCGCCGTCTCGCCGAGCGGCTCCTTGTAGAGCAGCACGCAGGACGAGGGCTTGTCGCCGCGCCCGACGCGCCCGCGCAACTGGTGCAATTGGGCAAGGCCGAAGCGCTCGGCGTGCTCGATGACCATGATCGTGGCGTCCGGCACGTCGACGCCGACCTCGATCACCGTGGTCGCGATCAGGATGCGCGTTTCGCCCTGCTTGAAGGCGCGCATCGCCTCGTCCTTCTCGGCGCCTTTCATGCGGCCGTGGACGAGGCCGATCCGGTCGCCGAAGAGCGGCTTCAGCGACGCAAAACGATCCTCCGCTGACATCAGCTTGATCTCTTCGGACTCTTCGACCAGCGGGCAGATCCAGTAGATCTTCTGGCCCTCGGCGACGGCGTCGCGCATACGGCCGACCAGTTCGTCCAGCCGCTCCATCGGCAAGGTCACGGTGCGGATAGGCTGCCGGCCGGCCGGCTTCTCGGTCAGTTTCGAGACATCCATGTCGCCGAAGGCGGTGAGCACCAGCGTGCGCGGGATGGGCGTCGCCGTCATCACCAGCATGTCGGGCGCATCGCCCTTGGCGGTGATCGCAAGCCGCTGATGGACGCCGAAACGATGCTGCTCGTCGACAACGGCAAGGACGAGATCGTGRAAGGTCACCGTTTCCTGGAAAAGGGCRTGCGTGCCGACGACGATGTCGATCGCGCCGCYGGCAAGGGCCTCCAGCGTTTCGCTGCGCTCGCGGCCCTTTTCRCGACCGGTCAGRAYGGCGACGCGCAGGCCGGCYTTCTCCGCCAGCGGCGCGATCGTCGCCAGATGCTGGCGCGCCAGGATCTCGGTCGGCGCCATCAGCGCCGCCTGCCCACCCGCYTCGACGGCGCGCGCCATGGCGAGCAGGGCGACGACGGTCTTGCCCGAGCCGACRTCGCCYTGCAGCAGGCGCAGCATGCGTTCGGGGTCGGCAAGATCGGCRTTGATTTCGCCSAGCGCGAATTCTTGGCTGGGAGTGAGCTTGTAGGGCAGGGCGGCGCGCAGCTTTTCGACGATGCGGCCATCGCCGACCAGCGGCCGGCCCGACAGGCGGCGGATTTTTGCCCGCACCAACGCCAGCGACACCTGGCCGGCCAGCAATTCGTCATAGGCAAGACGTCGCCAGGCCGAACCCTCGACAGCGATATCGATCGGGTCCGTCGGATTGTGAATGCGTGTGAGTGCGCCGCCGAGGGATGGAAATGTTTGGCGGCGCATGAAGGCGTCGTCCTGCCACTCGGGCAGTTCCGGCAGGCGGCCGAGCGCCTGGCCGATCGCTCGGCGCAGCACCTTTGCCGACAGGCCCGCCGTGAGCGGATAGACCGGCTCGACCAGCGGCAGCCCGTCGGCCTCGTCGATCGGGGCGATATGGTCGGGATGGACCATGGTCGGGCGGCCGTTGAACCATTCCATGCGGCCCGAGATCACGACGCGTTCGCCTTCGGGGAGCATCTTCTGTAGGTAGGCGGCGTGCGCATGGAAGAAGGTCAGCGCGACCTCGCCGGTGTCGTCGTGCGCGTAAACGCGGTAGGGCACCGACCTGTTGCCGCGCGGCGGCGGTTGGTGACGATCGACCCGCACCTCCAGGGTCACGATCTGTCCCTCGGCCGAGAGCGCGATGCCTGGCCGATTGCGGCGATCGATCACCGTGTTGGGGAGCACGAACAACAGGTCGGCCGCGCGCGCGGCGCGGTCGCCGAGATCGGCCGGCACGACCCGCTCGATCAGCGTCCCGACCTTGGGGCCGACGCCGGCAAGCGAGGTGATCGGGACGAACAATGGGTCGAGGATGGAAGGTCTCATTTCTGCGAGACCGTGTAGGGCTTGCGCCCTGTCGCACCCCCCTCTGTCCTGCCGGACATCTCCCCCTCAAGGGGGGAGATTAGCAGCTTCGGCCTCGCCGCCCAGATTGCGACGCTGGAGATTGGCGAAAGCGGGCGCGCCGTCCGATCTCCCCCCTTGAGGGGGAGATGTCCGGCAGGACAGAGRGGGGTATTAGCGCCAAGGTTGTCAGGAATGTTCGCCACGCCAGGATGTTAGACTGCCACAGGACCAGCGCAAGGCTGACACCGGCCTCTATCCACGCTATATGCGCCGCTTCGAACAGGGATGCGGCGCCATGACTGGAACACAGCGATCAAGCGAAGGGCTGGACGCCCGCCGACGCAAGCTGCTGTTCCGCTCCTGGCATCGCGGCATGCGCGAGATGGATCTGATCCTCGGTTCCTTCGCCGATGCCGAGATCGGCGCCTTGACCGGCGACGAAATCGACCAATATGAAAAGCTTCTCGAGATCCCCGACACCGAATTCCTGCCGATGATCACCGGCGAGCGCCCTGTTCCGTCCGATATCGATTGTGCGGTGCTGCAGAAACTCCTGGCATCGCGCCGGACGCTGACGTTTTGAAGCATGACATTTTGAAAAACGCATAAGCATGAGCCTCATTCCTTCCGTCGGCCTGCCCAAGGGACGCGCCGGCCAGTTCATCGTCGACGGCGTCGCCGACGGCTATGAAGCCTTCGCGCTGGTGCGGGCAGCGCAGGAGATCGCGCCCGACAAGCCGGTGCTGTTCGTGGCGCGCGACGGCCAGCGGCTGCCGGCGATCATCGACGCGCTGGCCTTTGCCGCGCCCGGCCTGCCGGTGCTGGAGCTGCCTGCCTGGGACTGTCTGCCTTACGATCGCGTCTCGCCCGGCGCGGATGCCGCCGCGCGCCGGCTCGCTGCACTCTCCGCGATGATCGCGCTGGCCAGGAAACCGCATCGCGCCGTGATCCTGACCACGGCCAATGCACTTCTGCAGCGCATTCCGCCGGCCGACCTCATCGAAGCGCAGACCTTCCATGCCAAGCCCGGCAACCAGATCGACATGAACGCGCTGGTCGCGCGGCTGGAGACCTCCGGCTTCGAACGCGTGCCGACGGTGCGCGGGCTCGGTGAATTCGCGGTGCGCGGCGGCATCCTCGATCTTTTCGCGCCCGGCTGGAGCGAGGCGCTGCGCCTCGACTTCTTCGGCGATACACTGGAATCGATCCGCGTCTTCGACGTCGCCACGCAACGCACGACCGGACAGCGCAAGTCGATGTCGCTGCAGGCGATGAGCGAAGTGGCGCTGACGCCGGAGACGATCAGCCGCTTCCGCCGCTCCTATATCGAGGCTTTTGGCGCGCCGTCGCGCGATGACGCGCTTTATGCGGCGGTTAGCGAGGGGCGCCGCTTTGCCGGCATGGAGCACTGGCTGCCCTTCTTCTACGAGCGGCTGGAGACGGTCTTCGACTATCTGCCGGACGCGCCGGTCATCTTCGATCATCTGGCGCATGAGGCTTTGGCCGAGCGCCACACGCTGATCCTCGACCACTATGAGGCTCGCCGGAAGCAGGCCGACAGCGCGTTGAAGGACGCAGTGCCGTACAAGCCGGTGGCGCCGGATCTGCTCTATCTCTCGCCCGAGAATCTCAGAGCTTCGCTTGGTCCGCGCGAAGACATCGACTTCACCGTCTTCGATGCGCCGGATGTCGGGAACAAAAAGGTCTTCCACGCAGGCTCCCGCCATGGCCGCAGTTTCGCCGAGGAACGCGCGGACCCGAACACCAATGTTTTCGATGTCGTTGTAAAGCACATCGCCGACGAGCGCGCGGCGCGGCGCCGCGTCATCGTTGCCGGCTGGACGGAAGGCTCGCTCGACCGCCTCGGCCAGATTCTGGCCGAACACCATCTTGGCAATCTGAAGCCTGTTGCCACGCTTGCCGATGTCGAAAAGCTCGAGCCGGGGCAGGCAGGTCTTGCCGTGCTGCCGCTCGAATCCGGCTTCGAGACCGACAATATGGTGGTCGTCGCGGAGCAGGATATTCTCGGCGACAGGCTGATCCGGCGGTCGAAGCGCAAGAAGCGCGCGTCCGATTTCATCGCCGAGGCTTCGTCGCTGTCGTCGGGCGACATCGTCGTGCATGCCGATCACGGTATCGGCCGCTTCGTCGGCCTGCGCACCATCGAGGCGGTGGGCGCGCCACATGACTGCCTCGAAATCCATTATGCCGGCGACGACCGGCTGTTCCTGCCGGTGGAAAACATCGAGCTTCTGTCGCGCTACGGCTCGGACTCGGCCGAAGCGCCGCTCGACAAGCTTGGCGGCGGCGCCTGGCAGGCGCGCAAGGCGCGGCTGAAGCGGCGGCTGCTCGACATGGCCGGACAACTGATCCGCATCGCCGCCGAGCGGCAGATGCGCGCGGCGCCGGCGATGATCCCGGCGGAAGGCCTGTACGGCGAGTTCGCCGCGCGCTTCCCCTACGAGGAAACCGACGACCAGCAGACGGCGATCGACGCGGTCATGGACGACCTCGGCGCCGGCAAGCCGATGGACCGGCTGGTCTGCGGCGACGTCGGCTTCGGCAAGACGGAAGTGGCGCTGCGCGCCGCGTTCATCGCTGCGATGGAAGGGTTTCAGGTTGCGGTGGTGGTGCCGACGACACTGTTGTCGCGTCAGCATTTCAAGACCTTTGCGCAGCGCTTCTCCGGCCTGCCGATCCGCATCGCGCAGGCCTCGCGCCTGGTCGGCTCCAAGGAACTGGCCGAGACGAAGAAAGGCATCGCCGACGGCACGGTCGATGTCGTGGTCGGCACGCACGCGCTGCTCGGCAGCTCGATCTCGTTCAAGAATCTCGGCCTGCTGATCATCGACGAGGAGCAGCATTTCGGCGTCAAGCACAAGGAGCGGCTGAAGGAGCTCAAGAACGACGTGCACGTGCTGACGCTGTCGGCGACGCCGATCCCGCGCACGCTGCAACTGGCGCTGACCGGCGTGCGCGAGTTGTCGCTGATCGCGACGCCGCCAGTCGACCGCATGGCGGTGCGCACCTTCATCTCGCCTTTCGACCCGCTGGTCATCCGCGAGACGCTGCTGCGCGAACGCTATCGCGGCGGCCATTCCTTCTATGTCGTGCCGCGCATCAGCGATCTTTCCGAAATCCATGATTTCCTGAAGGAATCCGTGCCCGAGCTAAAAGTGGCGGTCGCCCACGGCCAGATGCCGCCAGGTGAGCTCGACGACATCATGAACGCCTTCTATGACGGCCAGTACGACGTGCTTCTGTCGACGACCATCGTCGAATCCGGTCTCGACATTCCGACCGCCAATACGCTGATCATCCATCGCGCCGACATGTTCGGCCTGGCCCAGCTTTATCAGTTGCGCGGCCGCGTCGGGCGCTCGAAGGTGCGCGCCTACGCGCTGTTCACGCTGCCCGCCAACCGCAAGCTCACCGATACGGCCGAGCGCCGGCTGAAGGTGCTGCAGTCGCTCGACACGCTCGGCGCCGGCTTCCAGCTGGCCAGCCACGACCTCGACATCCGGGGCGCCGGCAACCTGCTCGGCGAAGAACAGTCCGGCCACATCAAGGAGGTCGGCTTCGAGCTCTACCAGCAGATGCTGGAGGAAGCCGTCGCCGAGGTGAAGGATTCGGGCGAAGCGCAGGATGGCGGCTGGTCGCCGCAGATCGCGGTCGGGACGGCGGTGATGATCCCGGAAGGCTATGTGCCGGACCTGCAGCTCCGCATGGCGCTCTACCGTCGCCTTGGCGATCTCGAGACCACMGAGGAGATCGATGGCTTCGGCGCCGAGCTGATCGACCGGTTCGGGCCGCTGCCGGAGGAGGTGACGCACCTGTTGAAGATCGTCTTCATCAAGGCGCTCTGCCGCAAGGCCAATGTGGAAAAACTCGACGCCGGTCCGAAGGGCGTCGTCATCCATTTCCGCAAGCGCGAGTTTCCCGATCCGGTCGGACTGGTCAAGTTCATCGGCGAGCAGGGCTCGCTGGCCAAGATCAGGGCCGATCACAGTGTCGTCTTCATCCGCGATTGGCCGAACGCCGAGAAGCGCCTCGCCGGCTCGGCCGTCGTCATGACGCAGTTGGCGCGGCTCGTGGAGAAAGCCGCCTAACGGCTTCGTAACGGCATCCCGAGCGGCTCAAGGCATTCGCCACCGCTGAAATTCCCGGCTAGAATAGGAAATCGGCTTCGTGTAAGGAGCCGCCACCTCTTGTTGGGGCTGGACTGGCGGGCGAGGGCGCTCGCTTGTTTTTTGACGCAATTCCGGACGGAAAACCGCTTCGCATCTTTCCTGGAATTGCTTTTGAAAGAGTTTTGGGTGCATCGATGACGAAATGGTCGCCGAATTCGTGGAGAGCAAAGCCGATCAAGCAGGTCCCGGCCTATCCGGACCTTGCGGCGCTGCAGGGCACGGAGGCACGGCTTGCCACCTACCCGCCGCTGGTTTTTGCCGGTGAGGCCCGCAAGCTGAAGAAGCAACTGGCGGCGGTTGCCGCCGGTGAAGCCTTCCTGCTCCAGGGCGGCGACTGCGCCGAGAGCTTTGCCGAGCACGGCGCGGACAACATCCGCGACTTCTTCCGCGTCTTTCTGCAGATGTCGGTGGTGCTCACTTTCGCTGGCGCGCAGCCGGTGGTGAAGGTCGGTCGCGTGGCGGGCCAGTTCGCCAAGCCGCGCTCGTCCGACAATGAGACCAAGGGTGGCGTGACGCTGCCGAGCTACCGTGGCGACATCATCAACGGCATTGAGTTCGACGCCACGTCGCGCATCCCGGATCCGGCACGGCAGGAGATGGCTTATCGCCAGTCGGCGGCGACCCTCAATCTTCTGCGCGCCTTCGCGCAGGGCGGCTATGCCAGCCTGGAGAACGTGCACCGCTGGATGCTCGGCTTCGTGGCCGACAGCCCGCAGGGCGAGAAGTACGAGTCGCTCGCCAACCGCATCACCGAGACGATGGATTTCATGCGCGCGGTCGGCATCACCTCAGAGACCAATTTCGCGCTGCGCGAGACCGATTTCTACACCAGCCACGAGGCGCTGCTGCTCGGCTACGAAGAGGCGCTGACCCGCGTCGATTCGACCTCCGGCGACTGGTACGCGACCTCCGGCCACATGATCTGGATCGGCGACCGCACGCGCCAGCCCGACCATGCGCATGTCGAATATTGCCGTGGCATCAAGAACCCGCTCGGCTTGAAATGCGGTCCGTCGCTGACACCGGAGGGTCTGCTCGAGTTGATCGACCTGCTCAATCCGGAGAACGAGCCGGGCCGGCTGACGCTGATCGCGCGCTTCGGCTCAGACAAGGTCGCCGAACACCTGCCGAAGCTGGTGCGGGCGGTGAAGAAGGAAGGCCGCAACGTGGTGTGGTCGTCCGACCCGATGCACGGCAACACGATCGAAGCGGCTGGCTACAAGACGCGTCCGTTCGACCGGATCCTCAAGGAAGTGCAGACCTTCTTCGAAATCCACCGCGCCGAAGGCACGCATCCCGGTGGCATCCACGTCGAGATGACCGGCAAGAACGTCACCGAATGCACGGGCGGCGCGCGCGCCATCACCGCGGAAGACCTGCAGGACCGCTACCACACCCATTGCGATCCGCGTCTCAACGCAGACCAGGCGATCGAACTCGCCTTCCTGGTCTCGGACCTCTTGAAGAAGAGCCATCCGGTCCAGCACAAGCAGGCCGCCAACGGCTGAGCCGGTCTCGCTAGAGCCTGATGCCGAAAAGTGTGAAGCGGTTTTCGGGCGACATCTGCTCTATCTCTTTGATTTAGAGCCGGATTCAGATTTCAGGTCGAACAGACCTGAAATCATCCGGCTGTAGGGGCGCCGGAGAGATTCGGCGCGGCCCTACCGAAGCGCGTGCTATCAATCCGCTCGAACGCGACGCGCTCTAATCCGGATTTGGCGCCCCTGGCGGATTGCTTGGGAAATTGCTTTTCCCCGGCGGGATGACGACAAAGCTCACCGCGATCGGCGACGCCTTGGGCGACCAGTTGAAAAGCACGGTTTTCACCGGCAGGCCGGCGGCCCAAAGCTCGAATTGCGGCGGAACAGGTCCGTTTTGCCGCCAGACCAGCAGCATGCCCTGTTCCCGCAGACGCTGCTCCGTAATCCAGGGGGCAAGCCGCTTGTCGAGCCTCGTGAAAATCGAAGGCTTGTCCTGGGCATTGAGCCCCGCGAGCATGGCCACGCTGTCGTCGCCGCCGACGATACCCAAGCGCCCCGGCACCGTTTCGTGCCAGATGGTTTCGGCCGTCTCCGCGATGGAACGCGCCGGCCAGCAGACGGGCTGCAGATGTCCCAGGACGTTGCAGCCTGTCCAGCGTCCCGCCGCATAGCCGCTTGACACGCCGACGACACAGACCAGCGCGAGGATCGTCAGCCGGCGAAGTTCTCTTGTTCCGAGCCGCTGGCCCAGAAGCGCGATGGCGACGGCGCCGACGAGGTTGTACATCGTCGCGCCCCAGGACTCGCCGATGCCGCTAAACAGCGACGCGGCCATCACCAGAAGGGCCGGCCCAAGGCCCATCCATATTAGATAAACCATAGCACGCCGCTCGATGGCGGAGTGTTGCGGGAGGGGCGTCTGCCCGGTCCGGGCGTGTCGCCGCAAAAGGCCGGACAGGCCGAGAGCGACGACAAACACGGAAAGGGCGGCAAGCTGAACCCCGATGTAGTAAAGGCGGGCGCGGTGGGCCAGAACCCACTCGTTGCGCATCGCGGCATAGGTCAGAGGCAGGAAATCGATGCGGTAAAGCGCCGCCGCCAGCGGCGCGACGACCGCGAGAAAAACCGCCAGGCCCAGCCACGGCCAGGGCGTGGCAAGCCGGCTGCGGGCGCGATAATCAAACAAAAGCCACACGGCGCCGAACGACAACAACAAGGCGGTGGAGAACTTGGCATAGAGGCCGATGCCGGAGACGAGGCCGAGCGCCAGCCACCAAACCGGTTTTCCGTCACGGGTCGCGCGCCACAGCAACAGGCAGATGCCCGCCCAGAACGGCATCTGCGCATAGTCATGGTTGAATTGCGGCGTCGGCCAACCGAAAAAGTAAATCGACGGCATCAGCAGAACGGCAGCAAGCGCGCGGACCGGGCCCATGATGTCGCGGGCCAGCAAATAGACCAGGACAAAGGTTGTCGAGACTGTCAACTGCGACAGGAGATATTGCGGCCAGCGGAACGATCCGGTCAGCAGATGGCTGACTTCGAGCAGCCAGCAAGGAAGTTGCGGATGCTTGTAGGTCAGGAGAACCCATTCGCGACCCCACATGAACCCTTCGACGACATCGCCCGGCGGGCCCACGTTCACGATCGCCGGCATGATGGTCCAGCACAGAATCTGAGCAAGGCAGAGGAGCGCCAGGAGATATGAGGGCCGGCGCAGCAGGCCGTCCCAACGCGACGCGGGTCGCGTGCCGGCCGTGGCCGCCAGATTGGCTGTCGGCCACAGGTCCGCTGGTTCGCTGGTTCTTGACATGCGCGCTCGATCACACGGGCTGAAGTTGCGCGCTTAAATCACACCCGACCGGATTTTCGAATAGCCCCGATACAAAACCTTACGAAAATGTATGTTTGCGTGACCATTGCAAAACCAAGATTGCGGCGGAGGTGTCACCATTGAAGCATCTTATYYGGCAAAAATTCCAGCGGGGACGACWATGGAAGACGCAACACAGGAGCATCTAGAGAACGCCGAGCATGCCGAACATGCCGCGCATGAGGGCAATCCCTTTCTGACGACGGTCTCGGTGACCATAGCGGTGCTGGCRGTACTTGCCGCAACGGTTGGCAGTTTCGAGTCGCTCGAGACAGCCGAGGCGATCAACGACAAGAGCGAGGCTGCCTATCTYCAGAACAAGGCAAGCGACCAGTGGAGCTTCTTCCAGGCCAAGAGCATAAAGAAGAACAGCTACGAGATCGCTGCCGCCATGGGCGGGCCYGCCGCCGACCAGTTCCAGGCCAACGCGAAGCGCAATGAAGCCGATGGCGAGGAGATACAGGCCAAGGCGACCGAGTACGAAAAGCAGGTCGATGAAAAGCTGCGYGACAGCGACATYCGCGCGCACCGGCATCAYGTGCTGACWTTCGGCGTCACGCTGCTGCACATCTCCATCGCTGTCGCCACTTTGTCGATCATTACCCGCGGCAAGCGCTGGCCCTGGATGGCGTCGTTGGCTCTGGGCGCCTTCGGCATGATCGCGGCAGGGTTCGCTTACGTCTGAGGTGTCGGGAGATCGCACCCTTACGTCACCTTCCCGAATGCAGGATCCGCCATGCGCCACGAGCATGCCATCGTCCACCATCGCGCACTCGACTTCTGGTCTGCGCGGGCAGCTGTCGTGGTCATCATTTGCCTGCAACTCCTGGTCATCAACGACCTATCGTTCGGTCCACGCTGGCTGGCCCCCGGGATCGAAGCAGCACTCCTCGTGCCCCTGTCGATAGCGACGGCCTGGACGCAGATGCAGACCCRGAAGGCCGTAGACCATGAACACTGGTACGCGATCGGCAGGTTCCGGGTCTTCATCCGCCGCACGGCGCTGGTGATGACGGGCGTCATCAGCTTCATGAATTGTGGATCGCTGGTCTTCCTGGTGCGGGCGCTGCTCGAAGGCCATGCCGGTGGCGGCACGACGCTTCTGGTCGACGCGCTCAACATATGGGTCACCAACGTCATCGTCTTTGCGCTTTGGTTCTGGAACACCGACCGGGGCGGCCCACCGACCTGCGGCCTCGTCAAGCGTGCCCATGCCGATTTCCTGTTCCCGCAGATGACGATGCCCGATCGCGAGATTCGCGACTGGCTGCCGGGCTTCATCGACTATGTCTTCCTGGCGTTCACGAACGCCACGGCCTTCTCGCCGACAGACACCATGCCGCTGACGCAGCGCGCAAAGCTGTTGATGATGGCGGAGGCGATGATCTCGCTGCTGACGATAGCGCTCGTGGCGGCGCGCGCTGTCAACATTCTGGCTTAACGCCCGCGTTCCCAGCGCATGCTCGCCAGCCTTGGGTCGGAAAAGGCAGTCCGGGAGAATTCGAGCCGCTTGTCCGGGAATTCGCCGATGGCCTGGACGCCGAACGAACCGATGCGGATGCGCCAGGTCTGGGGCTCCAGCGGCTTCGCCTTGGCGAAGCCCTTGCACGTCAGCAGTGAGACGTTGGCGCCCTTCGGATCGCGCACGGAACGGTAGCGGATGGCCTGCATGTCCGCTTCGCGCGCGACGTCGGCGATCGCTTGGCAGGCGGTGTAGTCGGTCGGATGCGTCCAGGCCTGCTCGTCGCGGTCGAGTGGCGGCCGTGCGAGATCGACAGCCCTGTCGCATTTTATCGCGGCGGCAAAGGCCGTGTATTCGGCTGCATCGAGCGGCCATTGCGTTTGCGGAGACTCGGCGAAAAACAGCAGTCGGTAGAAGGCCATTTCTGCCACCGCCGTCAGTACGGTCGCGGCGGCATAGTAGACCCCTTTCGTCTTGCCGGAACGGCGGAAACGCGAACCGTGCGGATAGATCGAGCCGTATCGAAAAGGTGTCGCGAGCAGATAATGGAGATGGCGGCAATCCAGCGGGATCTGCGGCTTCGTCTCCTCTATGAGATCCTCCAGCAACGCCTGGTCGTGGAGCGTGTCGACAAGCTTCAGTGTCGAGACACGATGCTGTGCCTCCACCATCCGCCAATACTTGCCTTCCAGCCTGACGGCTTCAGACGAGAGCGCGTCGGGAGTCCAGGTAGGCAATGACATCGACAAGTCCGGCTATGGTCAGGATTTTTTCGAGCGGCGTACCGTCGAGCGCGGTGTTTGGGTTCTTCAGCCACGCCCGGGCGACGGTTTCATCGCCGCCGACAATGGCGTCGAGCGAGCGAAACAGCCGCACGAACAGCACGGCGAGCTCGAACGGCTTGGTGCCGCGCTCAAGCAGGAATTCCTGCCTGCGCATGCGCGAGACCGTTGCTTCCGAAACGCCGATGACCAGAGCCAAGGTCCTGGCGGTGATGTCGAGAAGGTCGGCCGCGCGCAGCGTGGCCTTGGTTATGACGGCGTTCTCCGCCGCCGTCGTGGCAGCGACTGGACGTTGCATTTGGCGCACCCATTCATTTCTGTGGAAAATATAGTCCAGAGAAATTCACTTGGAAAGGGTCGCCGCCGGCGCGATTCGACGGATATCAGTCCTTTTTGTAGAGCAGCCAGCCCTTGCCGGTCCGGCCGGCCATCGTCGAATGCCGGGTCACGCGGTTGCGGCCGCTGACCTTGGAGCGATAGAGCGCCCTGTCGGCCTTGGTGTAGAGATCCTCCGGGCCATCCGCCTCGGAGGCCATGCAGATGCCCAAGGACACCGTCACCGTGCCATAGTTCGTGCCGGTCTGGCTGCTGGTGAACGGCGTCTGTTCTATCAGCGCGCGGATGCGTTCGGCGATGTCGCAGGTGGTGTCCTCGCTGGCGCCCTCAACGATAAGCGCGAATTCCTCGCCGCCGGTGCGCGCCACGAACATATCGGCGCGAATGCTGGACTGGAGGATATCGGCCACGATCTGGATGATCTTGTCGCCGACCGGGTGGCCGTAGCGGTCGTTGATCTCCTTGAAGCGGTCGATATCGGCAAGGATGAGTGCGTTGAACAGGATGCCCTGGTTGCTGTTGTAGATACGGGCGATCTCCTTGTCGAAGGCGCGGCGGTTGCAGATCTGGGTCAACGGGTCGGTGTCGGCCAGCCGCTTGTATTCCTCGAGCTTGGATTTGACGCTTTCCAGCTCGGCCGTCTTTTCGCTGAGCGTGCTTGCGGTCTGGCGGTTGTGATCGAGTGTGGAATTGGTCGCGGCCGACATGGCGCCGGCAATCTTGTGCAGGAGTTCCTGCGACAACAGGCTGCGGTTGCTCAAGCCGCTCGACGTTTCGTCGAGGATGCGTCCATATTTCTCGATATGGGTACGCTCGCTTCGCAGCAGCGCTGCGACATCCTCGAGTTCCCTGGCAATCGCGTCCCGGGCATGCTCGACAATGGACGGGCCATGATGCTGAGGAAAGAAGGTGCGACCGATGCGGTCAAGGTCTTCCTGGGTCGGCCGGTTGCTCAAAGAGACGACGGCAAGACTGAGCTCGCGATTGCTGCCGCTCAGCGCTTCGTAGAAGATTTCGTAGTTGCGTGGAATTCCAAGCACGCCAAGCAGGCGCATGGTCGCCACGACGGTGCTGGTGATGTCGGTATTCCTGTCGGTGGGGATGGTCGCCGGCTGCATGTTCTATATTTCTACCCCTTTGGGGCGACCGGAGCCTGCCGCCACCGGATGTCACCCAGGAGGGGATTGAATCAACATTGCGGATGCGAAAACGCGCCCCAATCACGACCTTCGCTTGCAGAAATCATAAATGCAGTTGCGCTAAAGTTTCCTTAATGGCCTGCATCTGCTCGTTGTTTCCGCTACCGCAGGCTGTATTGCCTAGAGCCGGATGATTTCAGGTCTGTTCGACCCTGAAATCTGAATCCGTCTCTAAATCAAAGAGATAGAGCATGATGTCGTCCGAAAACCGCTTCACACTTTTCGGCATCATGCTCTGGTAAGGAGCTGCCTTCGAATCTCGTCCATCCGGTGTCGCATTTGCCGGTGCCCGGCATTCGCAAAGCTGGAATTCTGTTCTCCAACGAGAGAACCTCATGATGCCGAAGGATGCGGGGATGGAAGACAATCACAACGGATCGTGCCTATGCGGCGCGGTTCGCTTCAGGACGAGGGGGCCCTTGCGTGGAGTGGTCTACTGCCACTGCTCGCAATGCCGCAAGCAGAGCGGACATTTCTATGCCGCGACCAACGTTGCGGACGCCGCCATCTCGATCGACGGCGCGGAAAACCTCACTTGGTACGAGGCCTCTCCCTTCGCCAGGCGCGGGTTTTGCAAGACATGCGGGTCGCTGCTGTTCTGGAAGCCGAGGGACGATGCCTATGTGTCGGTTCTGGCCGGGTCGTTCGACGAACCGACGGGCCTTGAGGGCCAGTGCCACATCTTCGTCGGCGACAAGGGGGACTACTATTCCATCGACGATGGACTGCCGCGGTTCGACCAGTCGACGCCATCGATAAAGGTCGCGGACGAATGATTTTTGGGGCGGCTGCCTTATTCCATTGATCCGGCCGTTGCGATATCCCCCTGACGGTGATTCGAAAGGGGGCCGGGCATGCAGCGGCTGATCGATGCTTTCATCAATTCGGTGCGGGCCTTCCGCAAGCTGGCTGCCCACGAAAAAGCCTTCCAGCAGGAGCTGTTGCTGTTCGCACTCGCCTTGCCGGCCGGCTGGTTCATCTCGGTGTCCTGGCGCGGTTATGCCTTGCTGATCGGGGCGGTGCTGCTCCTGATCATGGTCGAGGTGCTCAACACCGGTATCGAAGCGGCATGCGACGCGATCTCGCGCGAGTTCCATATCGACATCCAACTGGCCAAGGACTGCGGCTCGCTGGCGGTTCTCATTTCGATCGCGATCGCCGCCGGCATCTGGGGCATTGCTATCATCGAGCGGATCACCGGCGCGCCGATCTGACAGCCGGCATAGGCACGCCCTCAAGCGTCGGGAAGCCGCATGATTTCCTTCGCGTCCTTGGCGCGTTCCTTTCCGGCAAAATGGCGAGCGATTGTCCAGGCGAGAATGGCCACGCCGAGACCGACCGCCAGCGCGATGAGYAGGCGCTCGTGACTGGCCAGYGCCTGGCCGACCATGCGCTCCGCGCCGAGGCCGAAGACATAGCCCAGCGTGCCGAACAAAGCTGCCCAGACCGCCGATGAGATGGCATTGAGGACAACAAAGCGCGGCGCCGGCACGGTCGACAGCCCGGCGGCAATCCCGCCGACSAGGCGCATTCCGTAGATATAGCGGTTTGTCAGCACGAAGATGTTTGGGTGGGTGTTGAGCAGGCGGTAGGCGCGGCGGAAGCCGGGCCGCCGGCGCAGCCTGCGCACAAAGGGATGCTCGGCAAAGCTGCGACCGAGGGTGAAGAAGAACGTGTCGCCGACGAAGGCGCCGAGGAACGTGACCAGGAAAGCCTGCCAGGGCACGAAAACCTGCTCATGCGCGAAGAAGCCGCCGAGGATCGCGGCACTTTCGCCTTCCGCTAGGCAGCCCAGGAAGACCGCGAACAGTCCGTATTGCTCGACCAGACGGTGGAAAGTGTCGGTCATTGCGTGGCGGGCCGTGCCGAGAGCTGCCCGCCGATCTGCCCGGACCTATCCGCCGGGTCTGCTGTCGTCCTTTGCATGATCCATTCCGTCGCCAGAGCCTCGATAGAGGTAGAGACTACCGGCCTGTACGGGAAGTGGTAGATTGATCCGGACAGRCGAGGACCGGCGATGCTCGATTTYCAGAAGATTCGTGCCCGGGCGGCAAAGCGCAAGGGCGGTGAGCAAGCGCTGGCATCGCTGCTCGGACCGATGCCCGACAATGCGGCGGTRGCAAAGGTGCCRGACGACCGCATCCTGTCGACRATGGCCGAGCGCATCTTTGCCGCCGGTTTCGTCTGGCGCGTCATCGAGCAGAAATGGCCGGGCTTCGAAGAGGCCTTCCTCGGCTTCGAGCCSAAGCGRCTCCTRTTCCAGCCGGATGATTTCTGGCACGAACTTGCCTCCGACAGCCGCATCGTGCGCAACCCGCAAAAGATCAAGTCGGTKCGCGACAATGCCGYYTTCGTCGATCGCGTGTCGAAGGAGCATGGCAGCTTCGGCAGATTCATCGCCRACTGGCCGGCTGACGAYCAGGTCGGKCTGACCGCCTATCTCGCCAAGCATGGCAGCCGGCTCGGCGGCAACACCGGGCAGTATTTCCTGCGCTGGCTGGAGTGGGACACGTTCGTCGTCTCGGCCGACATGGCGGCGGCGTTGCGCGACGCCGGTCTGGATATCGCCGAAAACCCCACCTCCAAACGCGACCTCGACAAGATCCAGGCCCAGATCAATCGGTGGTCGGCCGAGAGCGGCCTGCCGCGCCGGCACATCTCGCGCATCCTGGCGATGTCCATCGGTGAGAACCGCTCGGTCGAAGCCTTGAGCGAGTACATGAACGACTAGGCCCCATCCGCGGGCCGCGGATTTGGCACAAGCAATCGCCATTGCCGGTCGAATTCGGCCAAGCTAAACCCATCGCATGACCCAGACCGCTCCCGATATCCTGCGCATCGCTGTCGCCCAGCTCAACCCGACCGTCGGCGACGTCGCCGGCAATCTTGCCAAGGCGCGCGAGGCGAGGGCGGATGCCGCCCGGCAGGGCGCGGACCTTGTGCTCTACACCGAGCTTTTCCTGGCCGGTTATCCGCCGGAGGATCTGGTGTTGAAGCCGTCCTTCCTGAAGGCCTGCGAAAAGGCGGCCCAGGATTTCGCCAGGGATACGGCCGACGGCGGCCCAGGCGTCATCATCGGCACGCCGCTGARGCGCAAGAGCGGCACGCAYAATTCGATCGTCTTCGCCGATGGCGGCAAGATCATCGCCGAGCGCTACAAGCTCGAYCTGCCGAACTATGGCGAGTTCGACGAAAAGCGTGTCTTCCAGGCCGGACCGGARCTGCAAGGGCCGGTCAATTTCCGTGGCGTGCGGCTGGGCRTTCCGATCTGCGAGGACATCTGGGGCGACATCGCCGTCTGCGAGACGCTGGCCGAAAGCGGGGCGGAAATCCTGCTGGTGCCGAACGGATCGCCTTACTATCGCGCCAAGATCGACGTCCGGCACCAGATCGTCATCAGGCAGGTCATCGAAACCGGCCTGCCGATGATCTACGCCAACCAGCTCGGCGGCCAGGACGAACTGATCTTCGATGGCGCCTCGTTTGCCATCGGTTCGGACAAGACGCTTGCCTTCCAGATGAGCCAGTTCGAGGAGGCGGTCGACGTCACCATATGGCGCAGAAAAGGCGATAATTGGGTCTGCTCGGAAGGCCCGATGTCGAAAATCCCGGAGCGGGAGGAGGCCGACTACCGCGCCTGCATGCTCGGCCTGCGCGACTACGTCAACAAGAACGGCTTCAAGAACGTGGTGCTCGGCCTTTCCGGCGGCATCGATTCGGCGATCTGCGCCGCGTTGGCCGTCGACGCGCTCGGCGAGGAGCGCTTGCGCACCGTCATGATGCCCTATCGCTACACCTCGAAGGACTCGCTCAAGGACGCGGAGGATTGCGCCAGGGCGCTCGGCTGCCGTTATGACATCGTGCCGATCTTCGAGCCGGTCGAAGGTTTCAGGCACGCGCTTACCCAGCTCTTCGAGGGCACCCAGGAAGGCATTACCGAGGAAAACCTGCAGAGCCGCGCSCGCGGCACGATCCTGATGGCRATTTCGAACAAGTTCGGCTCGATGGTGGTCACGACCGGCAACAAGAGCGAGATGTCGGTCGGCTAYGCCACGCTTTACGGCGACATGAACGGCGGCTTCAATCCGATCAAGGATCTCTACAAGATGCAGGTCTATGCGCTGTCGCGCTGGCGCAACGCRMAYGTSCCGCCAGGCGCGCTCGGACCGTCSGGCGAAGTCATTCCGARGAACATCATCGACAAGGCGCCGTCGGCCGAGCTGCGCGASAACCAGACCGAYCAGGACTCGCTGCCGCCCTATCCGGTGCTGGACGATATCCTCGAATGCCTGGTCGAGRACGAGATGAGCGTCGACGAYATCGTCGCGCGCGGCCATGACCGCGCCACCGTCAACCGCRTCGAGCATCTGCTCTACGTCGCCGAGTACAAGCGCCGGCAGGCCGCGCCGGGTGTGAAGATCACGAGGAAGAATTTCGGCCGCGACCGCCGCTACCCTATCACCAACCGGTTCCGGGACCGCGGCTAGAGCATGATGCCGAAAAGTGTGAAGCGGTTTTCGGGCGACATCTTGCTCTATCTCTTTGATTTAGAGCCGGATTCAGATTTCAGGTCGAACAGACCTGAAATCATCCGGCTCTAGGCTTGCCTCCGCCAGTCGCTCGCCAATATCGCATCTCTGTCATGCCCGACATTGAAATCAGTTTCGACGCCTCACGGATCGACTTTCGTGCAACCTCGGACCAGTTGATGGCGAGTTACTGGGGAAGCGCGCGCAACGACGAGCTCCATCAACGCGCCTTCGCCAATTCGCTTTGCGTCGGCGCCTATATCGAGAAAAAGCAGGTCGGCTTTGCCAGGGCGATCACCGACTACACGGTCTTTGCCTATATCGCCGACGTCATCATCTGGCCGGAGCATCGCGGGCAMGGCATCGGCAAGCGGCTTGTGCAGGCCCTTATCGAGCATSCCGAGGTGAAGACCGTATCGCACTGGAGCCTGTCGACCAACGACGCGCACGGCCTCTACGAGAAGTTCGGGTTCAAGACYGATGGCCGCTACATGCGGCTGGAGCGCGTGCCCGTGGCCTGAGTGCCCCGGGGCGACACAACCCGTCGTTGTTGCAGAATAGCACCAGTGCTTGAACCAGGTGTCGTTTTGGGGACAGTCTGGCTTGGCKAGGTGGTGGGTCGCCCCTATAAAAACCTCTCCCGYGATTCCCTCTGGGGAGGACCGTATGACAGGATTTGACATCGTTATGCGAGGCCGCGAGGCCTAGGTCTGCGTCACTGCTCCGAATGATTTTCGGAGCGCCGGACGCAGAAGAGGCATTCGCCGCTGCCGGTCGCCGCCTCGGGGCGTGCGGCCAACCATACTGAACCTCCGCATTGCCAGGCGCCATGGCGCCACCCGCGGGTTTTTCCAATTTGACTTTATCGGGACCGGGCACGTTTGCGCCCGGATGACATCATGGCTCGTTTCAAGATCGACCTGCGCGCGAGCGCCTTTCGCAGCGTGCTGGGCTTTACCCTCGGCCATTGGCGCCGTCAGCCGTGGCGGCTCTCGCTCATCATGGGCGCATTCCTGCTCTCGACGCTCGCCGACGTGCTGACGCCGCTCTATTCCGGCCGCCTGGTCGACGCCGTCGCCAGTGGCGYCGGCGCRAACGAGGTCGCCTGGAACGCCGCGATCGCGGCTTTCTCGACCTTGATGGCGCTGGCTCTGGCCGGCGTCGTGCTGCGCAATGTCGCCTTTATGTGGATCGTCGAACTGACGCTCAAGATGATGTCGGACATCGCGGCCGATGCCTTCCACAGGGTGCAGCGCTTCTCGACGGACTGGCACGCGAACAGTTTCGCCGGTTCCACGGTGCGCAAGATAACGCGCGGCATGTGGGCGCTGGACCTGCTCAACGACACGATCCTGATCGCGCTGCTGCCGTCGGCCGCCATGCTGCTGGGCTCGACGCTGCTGCTCGGCTGGTTCTGGCCGATGATGGGCGCGGTGGTGGCGACCGGCTCGGTGCTGTTCATCGCCGTCACCACGATGCTGTCGCTGGGCTACGTCGCGCCGGCGGCGCGCCTCGCCAATTCGTGGGACACGCGCCTGGGCGGCGCGCTGGCCGACGCGGTGAGTTGCAACGCCGTCGTCAAGGGTTTTGGCGCCGAGGTTCGCGAGGAGGCGCGCCTTGCCCGTGTCGTCGCCAAATGGCGGCTGCGCACGGGCCGCACCTGGATGCGCGGGACCCTCAACGGCACCACGCAGGGAGCGATGCTGCTCTTGATGCGGGCGGCCGTGATCGGCCTGGCGCTCATGCTGTGGACCTGGGGCCAGGCGAGCGCTGGCGACATCGCCTTCGTGCTGACCTCGTTTTTCGTCCTTCAGGGCTACCTGCGCGACATCGGCACGCATATCCGCAACCTGCAACGCTCGATCAACGACATGGAGGAACTGGTCGACTTCCAGTCCGAGCCTCTCGGCATCGAGGACAGGCCCGACGCCAAGCCGATCCGGATTACTGACGGGCGCATCGCCTTCGACAAGGTGACGTTCCACTACGGCAATCATCGGCGGCCGCTCTACTGCGATTTCTCGGTCGACATCGCGGCGGGTGAACGCATCGGGCTTGTCGGGCATTCGGGATCTGGCAAGACGACCTTCGTCAAGCTGATCCAGCGCCTCTACGACGTGAATGCGGGCAGGATCCTGATCGACGGCCAGGACATCGCGCAAGTCGCGCAGGCATCGCTGCGCGGCCAGATCGCCATCGTGCAGCAGGAGCCGATCCTGTTCCACCGGTCGCTGGCCGAGAACATCGCCTATGCCAGGCCGGGCGCCACGCAGGCCGAGATCGAACATGCCGCAAGGCTCGCCAGCGCGCACGACTTCATCGTCAATCTGCCCAAGGGCTACGGAACCCTGGTCGGTGAGCGCGGCGTGAAGCTGTCGGGCGGCGAGCGCCAGCGCGTGGCGATCGCGCGCGCCTTCCTGGCCGATGCGCGGATCCTGATCCTGGACGAGGCGACATCGAGCCTCGATTCGGAATCGGAGGTGCTCATCCAGAAGGCGATGGAGCGGCTGATGGTCGGACGCACGACCCTGGTCATCGCGCACCGGCTTTCGACGGTGCGGGCGCTTGACCGGCTGCTGGTCTTTGATCGTGGCCGCATCATCGAGGAAGGCTCGCATGACGAGTTGATCCGGTTGACCGGCGGCATCTACCGGCGGCTCTTCGAGCGCCAGGCGCTCGAACTGACCAAAGGGCTCGTCATGTGAGCTGAACGGCATCCGGTTTCGGCCGGGTGCCGTTCCGTCCGCAGCGCGGACGGTCAGCCGTAATGCAGCTTGGGCTTGGGTTCGGTGCCGGTGAACTTGACGCCGACGCGGTCGTTGCGGCGCCAGCGCACCTCTGCCCGGTAGGCAACGCCGTCGACCGGCACGTAGAGCAGAAAACGGTCGGGAACGCGCGATTCCGGCGCGACTTTCAGTTCGGCGCCGCTGCTGTTCTGGTTGCGCAGGGTGCAGCTTACCTCGGAATTCTGGGTGCCGGTGATGATCGTTCCGCCCTTGAGCACGCGCTGGCGATGCTCGCGGCGGTGCTCGCCGGAATTGTCTTCGAGTGGTTGCGCTGTATTTGCCATCGATCGATGCCGGTAGCCGAATCGGCCTTGTTGCAACGAGCAAATCACCCATGCCGGCGCACGGCAATGTGCGCTTCACGCATCAGCCGCACAACAACTTGTGACTTAGGCGAATTTGTGAGGATCGGCGCAAAAGCGGGAGATGATCTCGCACAGGTCGGGCTCGTTGACCATGCCGGCGGCCTCGGCGGAGCTTACCCATTTGCGCGTGCGCGTCCGCTTCTCTTTCCAGCGGTCGGCAACGCGGGCAACCTTGAGCGGGAATACGAGTACCTCACAGGGCACTTCCTCGCCGGACGCGAGAACCTTGCAGTAGGTATAACGGCCAGCTTCGAAATGCGAGACGGCGCCGCGCAAACCTGCCTCTTCGCCCGCTTCACGGGCAGCGGCCTCGCACAGCGGCTCCTTGGCTTCCGGCCAGCCTTTTGGCAGCACCCAGCGCCCGGTGTCGCGGCTGGTGATCAGCATGATTTGAACGCCATGCCCGGCTTCGCGCCAGGGCAAGGCTGCAACCTGCAGACGGTAAGGCACAGTGCCGAAGAGCCCTTGGGCTCTTTCGGCCATATGGTTGCGCGTCACCGGCCTCGTCAACATTGGAGAAGCTGCCCCCAGCCTCCAGAATCGTTTGCCACCTCACGAATCTTACGGCGAATTAGGAACTTTAAAAGTAAAAAAATTCACTCGATCGATAAAACCCCACAAAAAATAGTGATCGCACAGAATAGTCCCTGTCGCACGACAGGGCGTTGCTCCTGAAGCTGATCCTTTTCGGAAAACGGCGGTCAGATCAGCCGGCGTGATCGTCGGCGATCGGCTTCTGGTAGGTGAAGCCCATGTCCCACGGAAAATAGATCCAGGTGTCCTGGCTGACCTCGGTGACGAAAGTATCGACCAGCGGCCGGCCCTTTGGCTTGGCATAGACAGTGGCAAAATGCGCCTTCGGCATCATCGCGCGCACGATGCCCGCGGTCTTGCCGGTGTCTGTCAGGTCATCGATGATCAGCACGCCGGAACCTTCGTCGGCAAGTAGAGAGGCCGAGATATCCTTCAGCACCTGCAATTGACCCTGGCTGGTGTAGTCATGATAGGAGGCGACGCAAACCGTCTCGATGATGCGGATGCCGAGCTCGCGTGAAATGATCGCCGCCGGAACCAGGCCGCCGCGCGTGATGCAGACGATTGCCTTCCACTGTCCTTTGTTGGTTCCCGAAAGGCGCCAGGCGAGCGCCCGGGCGTCGCGGTGGAACTGGTCCCAGGAGACCGGAAAGGCTTTTTCGGGAAGGGACATGGTTGGCGCACTCCGCAAGGCGCGCCGACAAGCGCGCGGATACTGATGGAATGCAGGCGGAATTAGCCGGAAAGCGCCGGCCTTGGCAAGGTGGCTCAAGCCGATCCCTGTGGACGCAGGGGCTTGCCCGCTCTCGCGGCGCGCTCAGCGCGACAGGAAGGCCGCGACGTTCGACGTGCGCAGCACGGTGCGGGTGACGCCGCCGAACAAAAGCTGGCGCAGCCATGAATGGCTGTAGGCGCCAAGCACGAGCAGGTCGGCGCCGGATTCGGTTATCCTGGCCTGGATGATGTCGTCTATCGCCGTGCCGCCCGATTTCTGCACCGAGACGCTGACATTGGCGCCGTGGCGGGACAATGCGGCCGCGATTTCGGCGCCGGCCGCCTCGGGAGACTCGTCCAGCGTCTCCGGCGGGTCAATGACGAGAATGTCGGTCTTGTCCGCTTCGACGATGAAGGGCAGGGCATCGAATGCCGCCCGCGCCGCCTCCTTGCTGCCGTTCCAGGCCAGCAGCACACGCCTGAACGTGGTGAGGAGCGGCCCCGCATGCGGCACGACCAGMACCGGTCTGCCGGCATCGTAGACGAGGGTGTCGACATCKGCGCCCGGATCGCCCCCGGTATCGCGCTGGGCCGCGATGATCAGGTCGGCGGCCCGCACGCTGGATATGCTGGTCAGCGCGCTGTCGCCGGAGAAACTTTCCAGGCTGCGCCAGTCGAAGGACAAGCCGGACTCCTCGATGCGTCGCAGGAAGAACGCGTGCAACTTGTCGGCGCGCTCCTTGTTCATCTCGGCCGAGACCTGCAGGAACTCGGTGTCGGGAAAGCCGGTGGCCGATGTGTAGGGGACCGGAAGCGCCTCGGCATGGATGCCAACGAGGTGGCTTTCGAAACGCTCCGCGAGCGGAATGGCGCAGTCGAGCACGCGCTCGGCGTCCTGCTCGTTCTGCAAGATGGCGACGATTGTCTTGAAACGCATCGCAGGCCCCTCAAAGATGTTGGCGCGCTGCATCTCCCGCGGCGCATTTGCCTGACGACAAACGCCACAGCATCCAGCTTGGTTCCGGTCCGGCCGTGCGCCGCGCCACAGGTCAACTGGCGGCGGACAGGCCCGCCACCATGGCTTCGACGTCCTTGCGCGCGGCTTCGAGGGCGTCTTGGCTGCGGGCGCGGACCACGAGTTCGGTCCAGAACTTGCCTTCACCATATTTGGGATAGGAGCCGATGATGGTGTCGGGATGCGCCTTCTGGATATCGGCCAGCGGCCCGCCGACCAGGCCTTCGCCGAACGGGCAGTGCACGGTGGCCGACAGCATCTTGGTGCCCGTCTTCAGTGTCGGCACCACATTGTCGAGCATGGCCTGGAAGATCGACGGCACGCCGGCCATGACATGGACGTTGCCGACACGGAACCCCGGCGCGACCGACACGGGATTGTCGATGAGGTCCGCGCCCCGCGGCATGCGGGCCATGCGCTTGCGCGCCTCGGTGAATTCGATGCCGCGCTGGGCATAGCTCGCTTCCAGCAAGGCATAGGCCTTGGTGTCGTATTCGCATGGCACGCCGAAAGCCTTGGCGACGGAGTCGGCGGTGATGTCGTCATGGGTGGGGCCGATGCCGCCGGTGGTGAAGAGGTAGGTGTAGCGCGCGCGCAGGGCGTTCACCGCSGCGGCGATCTCGTCCTCCTCGTCCGGAACGATGCGCACTTCYTTCAGGTCGATGCCGATCGCCGTCATGATGTCGGCGAGGTGGCCGATGTTCTTGTCCTTGGTGCGSCCGGAGAGAATCTCGTCGCCGATGACGAGCATGGCGGCGGTGACGATTTCAGGCATTGACTGGCTCCGGCAGTAAAGGTCGCCTGAGATAACGCGGCCCGCAACGGGCTGCAATGCCAAAGCCGGGCGCTCTTGTGGCGGGGACGGTCGCGGATAAGGTGGGCTGGTCCGGCTGGAGTGATAGAATGCTGACTACGGTTCTGTGGTGGCTGTTCGGCGGCCTGCTCGGCGCCGCGGCTCTCGTCGTCCTCGGCCTGATGCTCGCGACACGGCTGATTGCCGCGAGGGCCGAAAGGCTTGTGCCGGCCCGCGGAAAATTCGTCGAGGTCGACGGCAATCGCATCCACTATGTCGAGGAAGGCGAGGGCAGGCCGATCCTCTTCCTGCATGGCCTCGGCGCGCAGCTCCATCATTTCCGGCACACGCTGTTCGGTCGCTTCGGAACCGGCTACCGGCTGATCGCGCTCGACCGTCCGGGCTCGGGATATTCTCTTCGGCCAAGCGATGCGAGCGGGCAACTGCCCGAGCAGGCGCAAGCGGTACGGCATTTCATCGAGCGGCTTGGGCTGGAACGACCTCTCATCGTCGGCCATTCGCTCGGCGGTGCCGTGGCGCTCACCTTGGCCGTGCAACATCCCGAGGCCATTTCGGGCGTCGCATTGCTGTCGCCGTTGACGCATCTGGAGGAAAGAGCGCCGCGGAAATTCGATCTGCTCTACGTTCCCTCCCGAATGCTGCGCCGGATCATGGCCTACACGCTGGCAGTACCGGCCAGCCTGAAATACGCGGAGGCGACGATGAGGTTCATCTTCGCGCCGCAGGCCGTCCCCGAGGATTATATGATCGCCGGCGGTGGATGGCTTGGGCTACGGCCCGGCCATTTTTACGCGACTTCGACCGATGTGGTGGCGGTGGAACAGGATCTTGGCCGCATCGAGCGGCGTTACGGCGAGATCGCCATGCCGGCCGGCATCCTGTTCGGCACGGCCGATCGCGTTATCGGCATCGATATCCACGGCGAACCGATGCTGGACAAGATCAGGGGGATCGACTTCGAACGGGTCGAGGGGCTTGGCCACATGCCGCAATTCGCGGAACCGGAACGGGTGGTCGCCTTCATAAAGCGCATTGCCGCGCGCGCCTTCGCAAGCGTGGGTTGAACGTCGACGACCGGTCAGCCGACGGCGGCCGCGTCCCGGCGCGGGGAAAAACTAGTCCGATACTTCGGTTTGCGGCCGGTCGCGGCCGTCCGCCAGTTCGTCGTGCCAGACCCCCTCGGAATCCTCATACTGGATACCGTCCGTGGCGCCGGCCACCTGCTGCTCGGCCGAAGCGATCTCGGCGGCGCGCAACGCGTCCTGGTGGGTGGGGAAGGTTTCGGAAAACGTCGAGCCGACCTTGTAAGCCCAGCCGCCGTCATGCTCGACGATCTTGTAAGTCAGCTTCGCCATAGAAATCCTCCGGTCGAGAAGCTCAGCTTGTTCAGTGCAGCTTTTCGTCAGGCAGCCTGTCTTCTGGAACCAGCACCTCCGATTCCCTGGCTGCCTCGATCAAAGCACGGCGCGCGTCCGCTGTCGAACGATACCCTTCCAGCGCCTTGAGGCAAGTGTCGAGCGCGTCTCGGTGCCGCTGGCCGCGGTTGAGCGGCCAAACGGTCATGAGGCACTCGGCGGCTTCGCGGGTGCTGCGAATCTGGCGATATTTGCCGACATGGCCGAGTTCGACCACCACCGGCTTCTCAAATGGCTTGCTGTCTGTCATGGCCGCCAACGCAAAACGGCCAATTTGGTTGCAAACGTGGCGAGACCCCTGCGCCCAAAGGTCTCAGTTCCCCGCGGCGGCTTGAGAGGTTGTTCAACTGGCTGCCTTCATCCAGTGCTGCATCGTCGTCACCGAACGCGCCAATTGCGGCGCCGGGCGGATTTGCTCGCCGAAGGTCGCGGCCGCGCGCCAGCCCCAGCGCGGATCGGCAAGGAAAGCGCGCGCCAGCGCCACCATGTCGGCGCGGCCATCGGTGACGATCGCTTCGGCCTGTTTCGGGTCGTCGATCAGTCCCACGGCGCGTGTCGGGATACCGGCACCGTTGCGGACCGCCTCCGCCAGATGCACCTGGTAGCCCGGACCGGCCGGCAGTTGCTGCATAGGCGAATTGCCGCCGCTCGAGCAGCAGAGATAGGCGACGCCTTCGGCCTTGAGCGCCTTCGCCACCTGGATGGCTTCCTCGACCTCGAAGCCGCCGTCGACCCACTCCTTCACCGACAGGCGCGCGCCGAGCATCAGGTTCGGAACGGCCTTGCGCACGGCCTTCGCGATCGCGACGGCAAAGCGCATGCGGTTTTCCAGCGAGCCGCCCCAGCGGTCGGTCCGCCGGTTCGAGAGCGGCGACAGAAACTGGAAGATCAGATAGCCGTGCGCGGCGTGCAGTTCGATGAAGTCGAAGCCGGCGCGCTCGGCCCGCCTGGCAGCTTCAGCGAAGCGCTCGACGACCTTCAGGATTTCCTCCTCCGCTAGCGCATGCGGCACCTGCCAGCCCGTATCGTAGGCTATGGCCGAGGCGGAAACGACCGGCCACGGATCCTGATCGGGCTTGAGCGGTCCGCCGCCTTCCCATGGCCGCTGGCACGAAGCCTTGCGCCCGGCATGCGCAAGCTGGGTGCCGAATTTGGTGCCGGGCGCGGCGACGCGACGGGCGGCATCGAGCGTGCGTTTGGCAGCCGCTTCGTTGTCGGCGGAATAGAGGCCTAAGCAACCATGCGAGATGCGTCCGCGCCGCTCGACGTCAGTCATCTCCACCGTCACCATGCCGGCGCCGGACATGGCGAGGTTCATCCAGTGATGGAGGTGCCAGTCGCTGGCTGAGCCATCCTCGGCGGAGTACTGGCACATCGGCGCCACGGCGATGCGGTTGGGGAAAGTGAGGCCGCCAAGGGTGATCGGCTGGAAAAGCGATGACGTCATGGGAAAACTCCGGGAGGGTCACGCCTATCTAGGCAATGGTCGCCGCCTGGGCCAGACACGAGCCGGTGGTTCTTGCTGGGCCAGTGCGTTCCCGGATTGCGCGAAAGCCCGTTCGCCGCTACCCCTTGCCGCCGGTTGATGGAGTTTCGTCATGGAAGACCGTATTCGCGTCCGTTCGGAGGAAATCCTGTCCGACGACTGGGCCGTGCTGAAGAAGACGGTGCTGGACTATCAGCGCCGCGACGGGCGGTGGGAAACGCAGACCCGCCAGACCTACGACCGTGGCGATGGAGCAGCGATCCTGCCTTTCGACCCTGAACGCTCCACGGTGCTGCTGGTGCGGCAGTTCCGCTATCCGGCCTATGTCACAGGCCATCGCGAGCCGTTGATCGAGGCCTGCGCCGGCCTGCTCGACGAAAACGATCCGGAAACCGCCATCCGCAAGGAGGCAGAGGAGGAACTCGGCTACCGGCTGAAGGACGTCGAACGGCTGTACGCGCCGTTCATGAGCCCGGGCAGCGTGACGGAACGCCTGTGGTTCTTCACCGCGCGCTACTCACCGGCCGACCGCATCTCGGACGGCGGCGGCGCGCCGGAGGAGGGCGAGGACATCGAGGTGCTGGAAATACCGCTCGACGAAGCGCTGGCCGGCATCGCCGACGGCCGCATCGTCGATGCCAAGACGATCATCCTGATCCAGCATCTGAAGCTCAATCCGATGAAGGGTTGAGGCCGCCCTAGATCGCGAACTAGAGGGCTGCCTCCTCCTTCCTTCGTTTAACGAGCTCCGGGTGGCCTGCCACCCGAAGCTCGAAGAGCGAAGGGTGGTGCGGACGACGGGAATCGAACCCGTACGATCAGAGATCGAGGGATTTTAAGTCAATTCCGACCTGTCCCCTCTCGGGTATCCATATCCCCTGAAACCCTTGTGGACAAAGGAAAGATTGCGCAACTCAGACATCGGCGCAAGCGGGCTAACCTTTCGGGAGCGGCTTAACGTCGGGCTTACGCGGAGCGACTTTAGCCTGCTATGGCACGGGCCGCCGCGAAGCCTAGGCCGATCGCGAGGCCGAGGGCGGCATTCACCACCAGTTGAAGGACGAAAGCGCCGTAGCGGTCTCGCAAGCTTGACTGCGGGGCTTTCAAAACGCCCGCGATTTCATCGAAAATCGCTTCCACGGTTGCCACCTTGTTGTGCGATCGTTGATTGTGCTGAGACTAATTGAGTCCGTCGTAAAAGTGAATCCCCTCGTTATTGCAAGGATCAGAGGCCGGTGCCGCAGTTTTGGGCGGGGGGCGTTGGGGTGCCTGAGACACCGGCCAAAGGCGGCGGGATGGGGTAGCCGCCGCTTTGGAAAAATAGGATTGATGTGCCGCTGGTCCAATTGCGTGATCGCGGAACTCGACGCCGGCCGCCAAGAACGCGCGCTGGCGGGTCGCGTTACTTCTTCACCATCAGTCGCTGCACGATCACGGTTGAGACGCGTCCGACGAAGATTCCGATGCCTGATACGACAGGCACATAGACCCGGTTGGAAGGCCCGGCGGCTTCGGCTTCCGGGTCTTTTTGTTTCTGTGGCAGAAATGTCACGTGACCCGAATATGCGGTGCTTCAACTGGCGCGCGCTTATTATCCAGCTAAGCGAGGCGTACCGTTCTCAACGGGCAGGGGGACGGCCCTGACCGGGGCACGTGATCTTCCCCGAATTAGCGCCCGCTACGGCAAAACGTGGTGGGCGCTTCCTTATCCAGCGTCGCCGGGCATTCTCAACTACCGAAGCGGGTACCCTTCCCGGCTACCCGCGCGGCTACCCAAGTCAGCTTTGTCAGGGTAGCCGATCAAGACGATAGAATTGAAATAAGTAAGCAATTTCAAGATGGTGCGGACGACGGGAATCGAACCCGTACGATCAGAGATCGAGGGATTTTAAGTCCCTTGCGTCTACCAATTCCGCCACGTCCGCAGGCGAGCCCCTTTTCRRATGCCAGCCGGAAACCGTCAAGCCATGTTTCCATACTGCCATGTTTCGATACTGGCGGATTTTCAACGGTCGTGGCCGAGGCAATTTGGAATATTAGCGATATTTAAAATTAGAGGCTGTCCGAACCGACCTCGTTAGCACTTCTTTGCCAACATGCGGCATGCATCGATGGCGGAATGCGTGGGACCATGCGTGGGGCAGGCTGGATCAAAAGGCTGCGTGAAGCCGAGGCGCTGGAGTTGCGGCGCGAGATCGGCCAACTCGAGCTCGATCTGATCGAGGCCGCCAACTCGAAGGGCAAGGGGAAGCTTCAGGACATCGCGCATAGCTTGCGCTGGCAGAAGGCACGCCTGGAGCGGCTGGAGGAGTGCTTGGCCGCGATGCCGGCCGGAAGGCCCTTTCAGCCCGACCAGGGCCGGTCCGAAGGCGCCAATTTCAAAAAGACGGGCGTGCTCGTTGCTCCGCGGCGCAGCGGATCCATTGGGTAGTTGCGCGATCGCGCAATTACGGATTTCCGGCCGAACGCTAGGGTTCTCCTCGCGGCGGGCGACGCCTGCCGCGGCCGGCGTCTTTCAGGCCCTACCCATTCCCCCGCCCCCTGCGGGCGCCGGTCACAATCCATCCACCGCTGTCTGAAAACTCAGAATTTGTAGCTAAAGTTCACGCCGAGCGTGTGGAGCTTCACGTCCTGGTCGCGGTTGGAGCCGTCCGGCGTGTCGAAATGCTCCTTGCCGAAATCATAGTAGCGGTATTGCGCGCCCACCACGACATTGTCGGTCAGGGCATAGTCGACGCCGGCACCGACGGTCCAGCCGGTGCCGGTACGTGTCTTGGCAAAACCGATGGCGGCGGCCTGCGACGTCTCGATGCCGGCGAAGGCGACGCCGCCGATGCCATAGACCAGCCAGCGATTCGTCGCGAAGCCAGCTTCGGCATTGACCGATCCGAACCACTTCACGTCGGTGCCGACCGAATTTCCGGGCACAAGAGGAGCCGAACCGTCGATCGAGGCGTAGTTGAGTTCGGCCTGCGCGCCGACCACCGCCTGGTTGAACTGCCACAGGCCGCCGACATGACCGCCGGCGAAGCCTCCCCCAAGATCGGGCGAGACGCTGAATGGTGTGCCCGCCGTTCCCGAAACATCGGAGCGGCCCCAGCCATAACCGGCCTGGAGGCCGGCATAGTAGCCTGTCCAGTCGAAGCCAGGCGCCGTCATCGGTACAGTCGCGCCCATATCGGCGGCCCAGGCCGACCCGGGCAGCAGGATCAGAAAGCCGGCACTTGCGAGCGTCAATCGACGCATCGAGCTCTCCGAATTGGTGGCGGTTCCGAAAGACTCCTTTGCCGCAGCCTAGTCTTATTTCGGGCGAAACGGAATTGCGTCCATGCAACAGTGGTTTACGTTGTCGGGGTCGCGCATGCCGTTTTTCGGATGACGCTGCTTCTCCCAAGCGGGCTGCCGAGCGTTCGGCCGTCCTTGCCGCGTTCGCCTGGAACAGTCGACAAACTCCGCTTTCCGGCGGATGGCCGGCGAACGGCACTGGCTCGTGGCGCCGACATTTGCCACAGTGACCGTAACAGAGGACCCGCCAATGACCGCGACCAAATCCGCAAGCACCGCAAGACCCAAGCCCTGGACGGAGGTGGCTACGCATCTGGTCGATGTCGCGATGGGGCGCAAGCCCGCCGATCTCGTCATCCGCAACGGGCGCTGGGTGAATGTCCATTCGGGCGAGATCATGCCCGGCACCGACATCGCGATCGCGGCCGGCCGTTTCGCCTATTGCGGGCCGAATGCCGGCCACGCCATCGGGCAGGGGACCAGGGTGGTCGATGCCGGCGGCCGCTACCTGGTGCCGGGCCTTTGCGATGCGCATATGCATGTCGAGAGCGGCATGGTGACCGTGACGGAATTCTGCCGCGCCGTCATCCCGCATGGCACGACCTCGATGTTCATCGATCCGCACGAGATCGCCAATGTGCTCGGCCTGCCGGGCGTGCGCCTGATGCATGACGAAGCGATCGCCATGCCGATCAACGTGCATGTGCAGATGCCGTCCTGCGTGCCGTCGGCTCCCGGGCTGGAACATGCGGGCGCGGAACTCACGGTCGCCGATGTCGCCGAGGCGATGACCTGGGAGAACATCATCGGGCTTGGCGAGGTGATGAATTTCCCCGGTGTCGCGGCCAACAATCCGGTGATGTYGGGCGAGATCGCCGAGACYGTCAGGGCCGGCAAGACGGTCGGCGGCCACTATGCATCGCGCGATCTCGGTCTGCCGTTTCACGGCTATGTCGCCGGCGGCGCCGAGGACGACCATGAGGGAACGCGCGCGGAGGACGCGGTCGCGCGCGTGCGCCAGGGCATGAAGGCGATGCTGAGGCTGGGCTCGGCCTGGTACGACGTCGCCGCGCAGATCAAGGCGGTGACCGAGGCCGGCGTCGACCCACGCAACTTCATCCTGTGCACCGACGACAGCCATTCCGGCACGCTTGTGCATGAGGGCCACATGGACCGCGTGGTGCGACACGCCATCAGCCAGGGCCTCAAGCCGGTGACGGCGATCCAGATGGCGACGCTCAACACCGCGCAGCATTTCAGGCTGGAGCGCGAGATCGGCTCGATCGCGCCGGGGCGGCTGGCCGACCTGCTGATCGTCTCAGACCTGGCGGAGATGACCATCGACGAGGTCTATGGCCGCGGCGTCAGGCTGGCGAAGGCCGGCAAGCTCGAAATCGACATCCCGGCCTATGATTATCCGCGGACGGCGAAGAACACGGTCAAGCTCGGCAAGAGGCTCAAGGCGACGGATTTCGACATCGCGGCGCCGCAGGGCGCCAACGAAGTGCGGGCAAGGGTGATCGGCGTGATCGAGAACCAGGCGCCGACGCGGGCGCTGGAAGCCGACCTGCCGGTAGAGAATGGGCTGGTTGCCATGGATCGTCGCAACGATGTCTGCCAGATCGCGCTCGTCGAACGCCACAGGGGCACCGGCGGCGTCACCAACGCCTTTGTCTCTGGCTTCGGTTACATGGCGGACTGCGCGATGGCATCGAGCGTGGCGCATGACGCGCACCACATCATCGTGGTCGGCACGAACAAGCAGGACATGGCGTTGGCCGTGAACCGGCTGAGCGAGGTGGGCGGCGGCGTGGTGCTTTACTCCAAGGGCAAGGAACTGGCGCTGGTCGAGATGCCGATCGCCGGACTGATGTCGGATGAACGCGCCGAGATCGTCGCGGCCAAGGCCGAGCGGCTGACCGAAGCCATGCGCAAGGTGGGCTGCTCGCTCAACAATGCCTACATGCAGCATTCGCTGCTGGCGCTGGTGGTCATTCCAGAGCTCAGGATTTCGGATGTCGGCCTGGTCGACGTGACGACGTTCCAGAAAGTCGATCTGTTCGTCTGATGCAAGGCAATGCCCTCGAGCATGATGCCGAAAAGTGTGAAGCGGTTGCTCTGTCTTTTTGATTTAGAGCCGGATTCAGATTTCAGGTCGATTCGACCTGAAATCATCTGGCTCTAGGCGGCTGGTCAGCCGCCGGTGGCGATGGTCAGTACCTTGAACGGCGTGGTGACGACGATTTCCGCAACGGAGCCGACCGCCTTGCCGAGACCTTCGCCGATATCGCCGAGTTGCGCGGGACCGGGTTCGTCGGGCGCCAGCCCTGCCGGCGTGCGCAGCCCGTTGCCCAGCAATTGCACCATGAACGGGTTGTCGGCGAACTTGGCATGATTCAAGCGGTCGGCGCCCTTGGCTTGGGTCAGATCGACGACGACGACGCCATAGCTCGCAAGGTCGGCCGCGTTGCCGTAGTCGCCGACGCGCGGCTTGTTGCCGGAAATGAAGCTGGACAGTTTGAGCGCCCGGTCGTCGCCCGAAAGCAGGATCGCGAAAGGCTTGCCGGGTTTGCCGTAGCGGATCATCTGCTTCTTGAACACGTCGACGTCGATGTCCGGCGAAGCCAGGACAACGTAGCCGAGCTTGCCGCCGAGATCCCGGTCACCGGTGATGGCGAGCTGGCGCAGCGCCTCCATCGTCAACCATGTCCCCATGGAATGGGCGATGATGTCGATGCTCTTTGCCTTGGTCTTGGCAAGCATCCTCAGCGTCGCCTCGAGATCGTCGCGCGCGGCCGTCGAACTGTCCTTGTCGTAGATATAGCCGGTCGTCCTGGCGCTCGACGCCCACGAAAACAGCACCGGCGTGCCCGGGTAGTTCGTATCATGCGCGATCTGGGTCAGCCGATAGACGCCGTCGTCGAAGCCGTTGTTGAAGCCGTGCACGAACACCAGGGCGCGGTCGCCGCGCATGGCTATGTCGGCGCCGACCGTCTTGGCGAATTGCTGCGCGTCCCGGTAGTGGACGACGTCCGTGGCGGCGAACTGCTTGGCCGGGTTGCTGTCGGCGGAGCCCTTGGCGCGTTCGATGGCGCCCACCTGATGCACTTTCGGAACAGTGACGTCGACGCGGGCGTAGCTGGTAGTCAGCGAACGGTCGCCGTCAAAGACCTGCCGCGGATCCTTCGTCGCTTGCTGGCGGGTGGTGGCGACGAATATCTCGTGTTTTGCCGCGATCGCCGACGCCGGCACCGCAACGGTCGTCCTGTTCAGCAGGTCGTGCGCGCCCTGGCCGGCGCAACTGGCAAGGGCGAACGCCAATGCAAGGACGGGCACGATCTTCGAACGCATGATCACCCGGGATCCCCCAAGGGCGGCAACCTCTCTGGATATCCCGATAAAGCCACAGGCTGCTCCGGTCCAGTTCAAAGTCGGCGGATGGGAGGATTGCGGCCCCATCCCGTGGAAACGCGTCACTGCCCGGCGAGTTGACGGATGCGGTCCGTTACGTCCCGGTCGCTGGCAAAGCCGTCGTCCTCGCGCAGCCGCTGGCCGATCATCTTCACCATCATCGGGTTGTCGGCGAATTTGGTATGGTTGAAGCTGTCGCTGCCCTTCATCTTGGAAAGGTCGATGACCGTCACGCCATAGGAAGCGAGGTCGGCGGCATCCCTGTAGTCGCCGACGCGCGGCCGCGAGCCGGCGATCAGGCCGGAGAGCCGAAGCGCGCGGTCGTCGTCCGACAAGAGCAGGATGAAGGGCTTTTCGGGCTTGCCGTATCGGCGCATCTGGCTTTTGAAGACATCGACATCGATGTCGGGCGAAGCCAGCACTACGTCTCCAAGCCTGCCGCCGAGATCCCGGTCGCCGGTGATGGCGAGCTGGCGCAGCGTCTCCATCGTCACCCAGGTTCCCATCGAATGCGCGACAATGTCGATGCGGCGCGCGCCGGTCTGGGCRAGCATCCTCAGCGTCACTTCCAGCTGGTCGCGGGCGGCGGCGGCACTTTCCTTGTCATAGACATAGTCGGTGGTCCTGGCGCCGGAAGCCCAGGAGAACAGCACCGGCGTGCCGGGATAGCCCGAATCGTGGACGATTTGCGCCAAGCGGTAGACGGCGTCGTCGAAGCCGGTGTTGTAGCCGTGGACGAAGACCATGACGCGGCCGCCGCGCGCGGCGATATCGGCGTTGAGAGCGTTGGTGAATTTCGGCTGCGCGTCGTAGCCGACGACCTCGGAGGCCATGAAATACTTGGTCGGGTCGTCCGACTTGCCGCGCGAGCGCCGCTCGATCTGGCCGGGCTGGTGAACGGGCGGAACGGTGATGCTGACACGGGCGTAGTTGAGCGTYGCCGAGCGCTCGCCGTCGAAAACCTTGTTKGGGTCGTCGGACGCCTTGCGCGTGGTCGCGATGAAGATCGAGTGGTTGCCRGCGATCTCGGTCGCGTTCGTCGGSACGACGACGCTGCCCAGAATTTCCTGCGTCTGGCGCCCCGCGCAACCTGCCGTCAGCAGAGCCAGGGCAATGATCAAAAGCGTCTTCAAATGCACGTCGAAAATTCCACTCCGGCCGCGACGGCCATCCACCTCCGCGAGAACCTCCCCGACAGGCGAAGTGCGGCGGAAGTAAGTCGCGTCCGGCGGAAATCTGCCCGGCGCCGGGTAACAGCCATCGCACTGTTGCGTGAAAGCCAAAACGGCGGCAGGAAGGTTCGCACTGTTGCGTGAAAGCCAAAACGGCGGCAGGAAGGTTTGTTGCCAGGCAGCGGCCTGTTACCGACCATAGGCATCGGCCGTTGCCATGCTGCCTGAACGAAATGAGGGGTCTTGCAGTGAACAGTTTCTCTTCCCGTGTCGCCGCGGCCGCCGAGGCGATCCGAAGCATCTTTCCGGAAACGCCGCTGCAGGAGAACGACTATCTGTCGAAGAAGACCGGCGCGCGCGTGCTCCTGAAGCGCGAGGACCTGACGCCAGTGCGCTCCTACAAGATCAGGGGCGCCTTCAACTTCTTCCGCAAGGCGCTCGCGGCCGGAAACGATGCGGAGCTGTTCGTCTGCGCCTCGGCCGGCAACCACGCGCAGGGCTTTGCCTTCGTCTGCCGCCATTTCGGCAGGCGAGGCGTCGTCTTCATGCCGGTGACGACGCCGCAGCAGAAGATCGACAAGACGCGGCTGTTCGGCGGCGAATTCGTCGAGATCAGGCTGGTCGGCGACTTCTTCGACGACTGCTACCGCGCCGCCTTCGAATTCACCGAAAGCGCCGGCGCTCACATGGTGCCGCCCTTCGACCACAAGGACATCATCGAGGGGCAGGCGACGGTCGCCTATGAGATCGCCACCCAGATGCCCGGCGGGCGCATGCCCGACATCGTCATGCTGCCGGTCGGCGGCGGCGGCCTGGCCGCCGGCGTGACCCACTATTTCGCCGACCAGCGTCGCGACACGCGTTTTGTCTTCTGCGAACCGGCGGGCGCGCCAAGCCTCAGCGAGAGCCTTGCCAGCGGCAAGCGGGTGAAGCTCGCCAAGGTGGACAATTTCGTCGACGGCGCGGCAGTTGCCGAGATCGGCCGTGAGCCGCTGCGCCATCTCAGGGAGTTCACCGCCGAYGCSGTGCGGCTCGTGCCGGAAAACCGGCTTTGCGCCACGATGATCGAGATGCTCAATGTCGAGGGCGTGGTGCTGGAGCCGGCCGGCGCGCTGGCGATCGATGCGCTGAAGGATTTTTCCCGCAAGGACATCAGGGGCAAGACGATCGTGGCGGTCGTCTCCGGCGGCAATTTCGACTTCGAACGGCTGCCTGACGTCAAGGAGCGGGCACTGCGCTTCGAGGGCTTGAAGAAGTATTTCGTCATCCGCTTTCCACAGCGGCCTGGGGCGTTGCGCGATTTCCTTGAGATGCTCGGCCCCGACGACGACATCGCCCGCTTCGAATACCTGAAGAAGTCGGCGCGCAATTTCGGCTCAGTGCTGATCGGCATCGAGACCAAGGACCGGCGCAATTTCGATCTGCTCGAGGCCAATTTCGACGCCGAGGGCGTGCAGTATCAGGACATCACCGACAACGAGACGCTGGCGGGCTTCATCATATGAGCGACAAGGGAACCGTGTTCGTGGCGCTGTTTTCCGGCATCAATGTCGGCGGCAACCGCATCGTCAAAATGGCGGAGCTGAAGTCGTTCTTCGAAAAGCTCGGCTTCCGCGATGTCGCCACCTACGTGCAGAGCGGCAATGTCGTGTTTCGCGCGAAGAAAGGCGACGCGACGGCGCTGACCGCGGAAATCGAGGCGGCCTTCGAGAAGAAATGGGGATTCAATTCACGCATCATGGTGCGCGATGCCGGCTGGTTCGAGCAGCTGGTGACGGACAATCCCTACCCGGAGATCGCAAGCGAGCCGACCAAGCTGCACGCTTATGTTCTGGAGCGCGAGCCGACCGCGGAGGAGACGAAACGGCTGGCGGAAAAATGCACCGGCCCGGAGCGCTTCGAGATCAAGGGCGACGTGCTTTACCTGCATGCGCCGGACGGGCTCGGCAAATCCGTCTTCGCCAACCTCATCCCGCGCACCTTGAAGGTGCCGGGCACGGCGCGCAACTGGCGCAGCGTGCTTGCGCTGCTGGAAATGGCGGGCAAGGCGGGCGCCTGACGGCTCGGATCTGTCGAGGTAATCCCGGCGGGAACCGTTTCCCGCTTGTTATGCAATAGTCCGGTTCGGCTCAGGCGGCCTTCCGCCAGTCGAAGGTCAGTTCCTCGCGGAAGGCGAAGCGCTTGATATGGTCGGCGACGACGCTTTCAAGCCGTTCGAGCGAGGCGTCGTCGTCGGCGGCAACCGCGATGTGGAGAGCCTTGTCATCGGCATCCATCACAGCGCGGCCGAGCGAGAGCTGGATGGCGCCGTGATGCGGGTCGAACTCAACCGGAAACTTGTGCGCCCAGTGTTTGCACAGCTGCTGCAGATAGCGGCTGGCGTGTTCGGTGGCGACGTCGGCGCGGCTGCTCGGCATGAAGCCCTCCTGGCGGTTCGAGGAAACGCCAGCCCGGACGGGCCGGCGCCTCAAGTGGACTGGATAAGCAATCTCGTGCGAGGCGCCATAGGCTACACGGTCGACCCGCAGGCCCGACGCCTCACCAGCTTCCCGTGTTCGGCATCGAGGCCCACGGCTCGGCCTTGGCTTTGGCAGGGCCTTTCTGCAGAAGCTCGATCGAGATGCCGTCGGGCGAGCGGATGAAGGCCATGTTGCCGTCGCGCGGCGGCCGGTTGATGGTGACGCCATTGTCCATCAGCTTCTGGCAGGTGGCATAGATGTCGTCGACTTCGTAGGCGAGGTGGCCGAAATTGCGYCCGCCCTTGTACTCTTCCGGATCCCAGTTGTAGGTCAGCTCGACCAGCGGCGCCTTCTCGTCGATGCCGCTCTGTTCGTCTTCGGACGCGGCCAGGAAGATCAGCGTGTAGCGACCCTGCTCGCTCTCGTAGCGGCGCACCTCCTTGAGGCCGAGCTTGTTGCAGTAGAAATCGAGCGATTGATCGACGTCGGCGATGCGGACCATTGTGTGGAGATAGCGCATGTCGGTTCCTCGGAGCGTTGCGTTGCGGCGCAACATAGGAGCCACCCGGCCAAAGGGCAATCGTCAGACATAATGGGGTGGAGGAGCCGATTTCGGCAGCCTGATCCGTCRTTCTACAGCGCCGGCAAACAACAATCKCGGCTTTCTGGTGTTCAACGGTGAAAAAAGGCACGTCAGGCCTTGCACACCCCGGAAGCCACGGTGTTAAGCTGACAGTAAGAATCAGTTGTGAGTTCAGTTGAAAAAGGGGGCATTCTTATGGGGGAAAAAGCCTCTTTTACGAGGCGGGACGGAAGCCTTGACGATGCCTTGAAGCGAGACGGGGGCGGCGAGGCTGCAGAGCTTGTCGAAATCGCCGGCGCCATCAAATGGTTCGACGTGGCCAAGGGCTACGGCTTCATTCTTCCGGACGACGGCGTCTCGGGCGATATCCTCCTCCATGTGACATGCCTTCGAAAGGATGGCTTCCAGACCGCGCTGGAGGGCGCGCGCGTCGTCTGTC
>BFBZ01000027.1_pt18 | contig 84394 bp, 85 predicted proteins | sample 1888401 | NCBI WGS metagenome assembly BFBZ01 (sample SAMD00112614, study PRJDB3348) | symbiont metagenome | host: Chara braunii
TCGAATTCGCTCTCGGCCTGCATGTCGTCGAGCACCTCGTCGGTCGGGAAGTCGTCGACGCGGATGATCAGGCCCTCGCAGAGGGCCCGGAACGTGTCCGGCAGGCGCGCGAAGATCTCGTGCGCCATGGCCTCCATCTCGGCCAGTGACGGGGCTTTGGCTGTGGTCCACATGACACTCCCTTTAGCGCGAGTGCCGCCGGACGCGCCAGTGCAGTTGACCTTGGCGGCGCAATGGGAGACCGTGCGGCCCGACAATGGGGCTCAAGGACGGGGCTTGGGTGGCGTGATGAAACGGATCGTGGCGGCAGCGCTGTTGGCGGCATCAGTCGGGCTCTCGCTTCCGGCGGGCGAGGCGCAGGCGCAGAGCGCAGCCGTTGAAGCGCGCATCGGCGAGGGAGCCCCGGTGGCGCGCGAGCGTGTCGCCGAGCGCCGTCGGCTCAGGCGCGTGCCGATCTACCGGTCGCGGCCCGATCATTGGGAGCCGGATGTCATCCCGCGCTACAATCCCGGTCCGAACGCGGTGCGCGATTGCACTGCGACCTATGTGCAGGAGCACCGGCCGAGCGGCACCGTGATCACGCCGCGCATGAACTGCTTCTGGCGCCCGGGTTAGCTGCGCGTTCGTCGGCGTGCTGCGCGGATCATCGCGATAGCCGTAATCGCTCCTGCCATTCCGTAGACCACGATCGCCATCAGCATCTGCGTGAGATGGCTCGCCGTTCCCATGCCACCGCCCGGTCCCTGCGAGCCGAGCGCGACATCGGCAAGCATGATGGAACCGCTGAGCGTTGCGAGTGCAAGGTTGAGTGCAAGACCAAGTGCGAGACGAAGCGATCGCCCGCGTGCGCCTGTTCGTGTCACGGCAATCTCCTACAACGGGAACACGCAAGATACGACGATAGTCTAGGCCGGGTTTTGCGCACGATCGGGAAAAAACGCGCGCGGCGCCGGAACCTGTTCGCGCCGGCGGCATTCACCATCGTGGCGCAGTTATTCACTTCCCGCTCACGTCATCCGCATCCTGCTTGCGATCTGCGTCGCGGCAACGGGGGTCGATTCGAATGCTAAAGCGTTTTCAAGCGAAGTGGACACCGGTTCGCGTGAAGAAAACGCGTCAAAGCAAGAAGCTCGAGTCGTCGTTGCAAGACGTGACATCAAGGGATCAAGGAGACAACTCATGANGGACACCGGTTCGCGTGAAGAAAACGCGTCAAAGCAAGAAGCTCGAGTCGTCGTTGCAAGACGTGACATCAAGGGATCAAGGAGACAACTCATGAAGGTGATGAAGGTTCTGGGGCTAGCGGCCGTCGGCGCCGTGCTGGTTTTGGCGGCGCCGTCCGAGCGCGCCAACGCGATGTCGCTTGCCACGCCGGGCACCGCGACGACGGTTCAGGACAATGCGAACCAGTCGACCACGCAGGTACGCTATGGCCGCGGTTGGCATCGTGGCTGGGATCGTGGACATCGCCGCGGCTGGGGCCATCGTCGCCACTGGCGCCGCTGATCGCGCGGCGTATCAGCGCAGTTGAGACACAGGCCCGTGAGCAGCGGGCCTGTTGTCGTTCGTAGCCATCAAACCGGCAGATTCGCCCGCGCGAGATGACATCAATCGAAATCTGCAGGAGTTGATCATGATGAGATGGATCGGTGTTACCGCGGTCGCCTGTGCATTCGCGCTGACGGCGCCGGCATCGGCAACTGCCGCGGCGTCAACTAAGCCGCAGGCTGCGGCGCAATCGCGGCATGCAGGCAAGGCAACTGATTTCAGCGCGCAGCGCCGTCATCACCATTACCATCACCGCCACTATCACCACGGCTATCGACCCTATTATCGGCCGTACTACCGGGCCTATCCCGCCTATCGGCCGTACGGACCCTATTATTACGGGCGGCCCTATGCCTATCAGCCGTATCCGTATCTGGCGCCCGCGCCGTTCACCTTCGGCTTCGGGTTCGGTCCGTTCTGGTAAATGCGTCTGGCCGCACCACACGCGAGCAGCTCAGGTCGACGGGTGCTGCTCCTGCGGCGTCAGGGCGCAAAGCCCTTCGCCAGCAGCACGATGCCTTGCGCGCCCGCTTTGCGATCCCGCGAGATCTCGACATACTCAGGCGATTCCGACCAGGCGCGGAACGCGGCTTCGTCGGGGAACGACATCAGCACCAGCTTGTCGCGATCCCAATTGCCTTCGAGCACGGCCGGCTGTTCATCGGCTGACAGCAGCCGCCCGTTGAACTTCCTGAACACATCGAAGAAGCGCGCCTGATACCGATCATAGGCGGCACGGTCGGTCATCTTGAGTTGCACGATCACATAGACAGTCACTGCCGTTCCCTTCCGGACACTTCGTCGCATGCGCCGTGTGCGTTCATGGCGCATTCAGTTGCGCGTTCTTAGCGTCACGCCGGGAGCGACTGCAATGAACGCAATGGGACCGGCTGCCATGCAGCGGGGCCAGATTGCTATTGTCAGGGAGGTTCGGAGATGAGGGAAGGATATTTGCGGCGCGGGCTGCTGCGCCGTGTCGGTGTTGCGGCGGCCACGGTCTTCGCGCTGTCGATCGCCGCGCAGCAACGCGCCGAAGCGCTGTCGCTGGCGAGCCCGGGCAGCGTGCCGGCGGCGAAATCCGCGGCGGACGCAATGACGACCGAGGTTCGCCACGGTGGCGGCGGCCATGGCCACGGCGGAGGCTTTCATGGCGGAGGCTTCCGCGGCGGTGGCTTCCATGGTGGTGGATTTCACGGCGGCGGTTTCCGCGGCTTCCACGGCGGCGGTTTCCGCGCCGCGCCGGCGTTTCATGGTGGCTATCACCATGGCGGCTTCCAACGCCATTACGGCGGCTATCATCATCGCTTCTACGGCGGCGGTTACGGCTACGGCTATCGGCCCCATTACCGCCGGCACTTCCATCACCGGCGCTACGTCTACGGATCGTCCTACTATTACCCGGCCTATTATCACCATCGCTGCCGGGTGATCTGGACTTACTACGGCCCGCGCCGGATCTGCCGGCCATGGTGGCATCACCGTCACCACTGGCGGCCGTACGGTTATTGGTGAGAGATGAAACGACAGCGGGCGCCAGATGGCGCCCGTTTTGTCAGAGCATGCTTCGCGAAGACTCAGCTGTGACCATGATCCTTCGCGGAAAACCGGTTCGCACTTTTCCGGATCATGCTTCAGTCCCAGTCCTTCAGCCGCCAGGGCTTGATCTTCCACGGCGTCAGATTTTCCATCCGCCATTGCGTCCAGCGTTCTGGCGGCCAGTGGCCGAGGCGCGAGGTCTCCTTCACCTCGGCAGGCGGCAGATCGATCACGCGTGGGGTGGCGCGGCGGCGCTTCTGCCGCGTCGCCTCGCTGATCATATCGACGAATTCGGATTTGTCGGCCACGGCACTGAGCTCCTTGCGAAGGCTTGGTTTCGCAAGGAGGCAGTGTGCGGGCGCGGCGTTAACGTGCGGTTTCCGGAATGCCGCGAGCTTGAGACGATTTGCCAGAGCGTTTTCGAGCGAAGTGAATACCGGTTCGCGTGAAGAACGCGCGTCAAGAGAAAAGACCCAGGGCCCCGTTCCGATTCGATCGGAACGGGAAGGGCCCTAGCGCCAGTCGCGGACGTCGACGAAGTGACCGGCGATCGCGGCGGCCGCGGCCATCGCGGGCGACACCAGATGGGTGCGGCCCTTGAAGCCCTGGCGGCCCTCGAAGTTGCGGTTCGAGGTCGAGGCGCARCGCTCTTCCGGYTTCAGCTTGTCCGGRTTCATCGCCARGCACATCGAGCAGCCCGGCTCGCGCCATTCGAAACCGGCGTCCTTGAAGATCTTGTCGAGGCCTTCGGCTTCSGCCTGCTCYTTCACGATGCCSGAGCCCGGCACGATCATCGCGTTGACRTKGGCGTTGACSGTCTTGCCCTCGGCGATCTTSGCSGCRGCRCGCAGRTCCTCGATGCGGCCGTTGGTGCAGGAGCCGATGAAGACGCGGTCGAGCTTGATGTCGGTGATCTTGGTGCCGGCAGCSAGGCCCATATAYTTCAGCGCRCGRTGCTTGGAGAGSCGCTTGGCYTCRTCCGCGATCTTGTCCGGATCGGGCACSAMGCCGGTGATYGAGATSACGTCCTCAGGGCTCGTGCCCCAGGTGACGATCGGCGGCAGYTTKGCRGCGTCGAGCCGCAGCTCGTGGTCGAAATGCGCGCCTTCGTCGGARCGCAGCGTCTCCCARTAGCGCATCGCGGCATCCCAGGCGGCGCCCTTCGGCGACTTCGGRCGRTCGCGCAGGAAGTCGAACGCCTTCTGRTCCGGYGCCACCAGGCCGGCGCGCGCGCCRCCYTCGATCGACATGTTGCAGACCGTCATGCGGCCTTCCATCGACAGCGCRCGGATCGCCTCGCCGGCATATTCCAGCACATAGCCGGTGCCGCCGGCGGTGCCGATCTCGCCGATGATCGCCAGGATGATGTCCTTGCCGGTCACGCCGTCSGGCAAYTTGCCGTCGACGATCGCGCGCATGTTCTTGGCCTTCTTCTGGATCAGCGTCTGCGTCGCCAGCACGTGCTCGACCTCKGASGTGCCGATGCCGTGYGCKAGCGCGCCGAACGCGCCATGCGTCGAGGTGTGGCTGTCACCGCARACGATGGTGGTGCCGGGCAGCGTGAAGCCCTGCTCCGGGCCGATGACGTGGACGATGCCCTGGCGCTTGTCGAACTCGTTGTAATATTCGATGCCGAATTCCTTGGCGTTCTCMGCCATCACCCGCATCTGCTCGATGCTCTCGGGGTCCGGGTTCGGCTTCGAGCGATCGGTGGTCGGGATGTTGTGGTCGACGACSGCGAGCGTCTTCTCCGGCGCATGCACCTTGCGGCCGGCGGCGCGCAGGCCTTCAAACGCCTGCGGCGAAGTCACCTCGTGCACCAGATGGCGATCGATATAGAGCAGGCAGGTGCCGTCCTCGGCCTCGTGGACCAGATGGTCGTTCCAGATCTTGTCGTACAGCGTGGTCGGTTTGGACATGAGCTTCAGCTCCAGAAGAAATTCAGTGGTGGAATGGTGTGAGCGCGTCTTGAGCGCGCGAGCAGGCGAAAGGGTCCAGGCAGCGTTACGCTGCGGGCCTAAGCTCTGATGTCGCCGACGTCGCGAAGCGTCCGAAGAACCGGCCGGGCAGCCGYGAGCGATCGTCGATCACGACGCGCTGGCGGGGCTGGCTTGTTTGATCCGGAACCATTCTAAATTTCTATCACAGGGCTCGTGGCCGCGACAATCGATCGAATGTGCGGGGTCGCTCTGTCGTCATTGCCGGGCTTGACCCGGCAATCCATCCTTCTTGCCGGATGGATGCACGGGTCAAGCCCGCGCATGACGAGGTGAGGCCGATCTTCCATATAGGTATGCGGCAACAAAAAAGCGCGGGGCAGGCCCCGCGCTTTGCACTCGTCCCTTTGCGGGATGAATTACTCGCCGACGGCGGTCTGGCGGTCCTGCTTCTCGACGATGCGGGCCGACTTGCCGCGCAGGTTGCGCAGGTAATACAGCTTGGCGCGACGMACCTTGCCGCGACGCACCACCTTGATCGAGTCGATCATCGGCGACATCACCGGGAAGACGCGCTCGACGCCTTCGCCATAGGAGATCTTGCGCACGGTGAAGCTCTCGTTGAGGCCGTGGCCGGAGCGGCCGATGCAAACGCCTTCATAGGCCTGCACGCGGGTGCGGTCGCCTTCGACCACCTTCACGTTGACGATCACGGTGTCGCCGGGGCCGAATTCCGGAATGGTCTTGGTGGCGGCGAGCTTGTCGAACTGCTCTTTTTCGAGCTGCTGAATGAGGTTCATCGAAATCTCCATCGGCGGCGCGCCCAGCCTGAATGGGGGCTGCGCAAACGTCCATCTATCCTGCGCGTGTGCGGATTTGGCCGCCCGTATAAGGCAAAGCGCAGGGTTTGTCACCCGTCTGTCGTGTTTTTTGTCCGTCGCGGCGCGGCTTTTTGGCCGGCACGCCTAGCCCAGAGATCCGGCCGCCGGGCCGCCGTCAGGGCCTCGGATTGGGCCAGCCGCCAGGCCGCGACCTTGGCATGGTCGCCGGAAATCAGGATTTCCGGGATCTGGCGGCCCTCAAACTCCTGCGGCCGGGTGTATTGGGGGTATTCCAGTAGTCCTTCGGAGAAGCTTTCCTCGGTTCCCGAGGCCAGCTTGCCCATCACCCCCGGCAACAGGCGGACGCAGGCGTCGATCAGCGCCATCGCAGCGATCTCGCCGCCCGACAGCACGTAATCGCCGATCGAGACCTCCTCCAGCCCCCGCGCCTCGATCACCCGCTGGTCGATGCCCTCGAAACGTCCGCAGACGATCAGCGGGCCGGGCCCGGCGGCCAGCTCTATGACCTGGCCCTGGGTCAATGGCCGGCCCCGCGGGCTCATCAGCAGGCGCGGGCGGTCAGCCGCGGCCTCAGCGGCATCGATCGCCGCCGCCAGCACGTCGGCCCGCAGCACCATGCCCGGGCCGCCGCCAGCCGGGGTGTCGTCGACGCTGCGGTGCTTGTCGGTCGCCGATGCCCTGATGTCGCGGGCCTCCAGCGCCCAAAGGCCCGACGCCAGCGCCCTGCCGGCGAGGCTGACGCCGAGCGGTCCCGGAAACATATCCGGGAACAGGGTCAGCACGGTGGCGCGCCAGATGGGCTGTTGCGATGTCATGGCCTCTGGTTACGGCACCACGGCCGTGAGGTCGAGACTCTGCATCAATGAGAAGCGACCCTGGATCTCGGGCTACGGGCTTTGGTTGGTTGCGCTTCACGCCGCCTTTGGATCGTCGCCCAGATGCCGGGCGAGGGCCATCGCAAGCGGACAGATCGCGAGCGCCGTCAGCGCGGTCGCCGTCGTGGCGAGCGTCGGACCGAGCGCGTCGCCGAGCAGGCCGTAGATAACAGGCGCGATCGCGCCTGATCCGATGGTGCCCGTATAGAACAGCGCGAAGGCGCGTTCGGTCTGGTGCGGCGGCGTGAGCTCGGGCACCGTGCCATAGAGCACCGAGGAGGTGCCGTTGAGCATCACGCCGAGCAACGGCAGCAGCACGATCGCCGGCGCCAGTGGCAGTAGCAACACCGCGACGATCAGCGTCGCCGTGCCGCCTTCGGTGATCAGCACGGTGCGCAGGGTGCCGACGCGCGCACCGAGCCAGCCGCAGGTGAATTTTCCCGCGGCGCCGCCGATGAAGACCAGCGCCAGCGCAAGGCCGTTGGTCGGCAGCGAGGCGCCTTTGTCGCGCAACAGGAACGGCAGGAAGGTGAGGAAGCCCATCCGCACCGCGGTGTCGAGGATGCCGATCGCGAGCAGCCAGTGAAAGCCGCGGCCCGCGCGCTCGCGGCGCGATGCGGCGGCTTTCTTGTGTTCGGCGCCCTTGCCGACCGGCGGCATCCAGAGCGCGATGCAGGCTGCGACCAGCGCGCCCGCCAGCGCCAGCACCAGCAGCGTGTGCCGCCACGTCATGATCACGAGCAGGATCGAGGTCAGGGCCGGGATCGCCGCCTTGCCGAGATCGCCGGTGAAATTGTAGATGCCGAGCGGGCCGCGCGCCGCCGCGCCATACGCACGCGACACCGCAGCGGAGGCGATCGGATGCTGCGTGCTCGAGCCCGCGCCGGAGAGCGCCAGCGCCAGGCCAAGGCCGATCACGCCGCCGGAAAATCCGGCAAGCACGTAGCCGAGCGCCGACAGCGCGGTGCCTGCGATCAGGATGATCTTGCCATCGATCCGCTCGGCGATGCGCCCGACCGGAATCTGCAAACCGGCCATGGCGCCGGCATAGAGGCCGCGCAGCAGCGCCAGCAGCCCATAGCTCAGGGCGAATTCGGCCTGCCAGACCGGCAGCAGCACGTAGATCAGGTCGGTGTAGCCGTCGTGGAGGGCGTGGTTGAGCCCGGTCACCGTCAGCGTGCGGGTGGCCCGTCGGTCGGCGGGGCGCGAGATGCCGGTTTCCGCTGACACGCTCATTGCCGCCACCCGATGCAAGAAAATCTATAGATTGGGAGACGGTGCATTTCGCGAAGGTCCTTAAAAAGAAAGCCATATAAGCGGCTTGCCGGATACTATGCGCCGCTAATGCCGCTGTCACAAATCAGTAATAATCGGATCATGGGTTAGAAAATCTGGTATTGAGGAGTCATGTTCGTCCCACGCCGCAGCCTGCCGCCGCTCAATGCGGTTCGCGCCTTCGAGGCCGCCGCGCGGCTCGGCAGCTTCAAGGAAGCGGCCGCCGAGCTCAGCGTGACCCATGGCGCCGTCAGTCAGCAGATCCGCCTGCTCGAGGAATGGCTCGGTGCGCCGGCGCTGTTCCGGCGGTCGGTGCGGCGCGTGGTGCTGACGCCGGCGGGCGCCGCGCTGCTGGCCGAATTCGCACCCGCGCTCGACCGGATTTCCGCCGCCGTGCAGCAGCATCGCGAGCGGCGCGGCGATGCGGCGGTCGCGGTGTTGCGCGTCAATGCGCTCGCGACCTTCAGCCTGCGCTGGCTGCTGCCACGGATGAGCCGGTTTCGTGCCGAGCATCCCGACATCGAGGTGCGCTTGAGCACGTCGAACGATCCGGTCGATGCATTGCCAGAGTCATTCGACGTCGTGATCCGCGGCGGTCCGGACAGCTTTCACGGCTTCTCGTCGCGCTTCCTGGTGTCGGAGCGGCGGTTGCCGGTGTGCAGTCCGTCGTTGCTGGCGCAATTGCCGCTGCATGAGATCGCGGACCTCTCGCGGCACACGCTGCTGCATGTCACGTCGATGCCGCGGTTGTGGCGCGACTGGCTCACCGAGGCCGGGCAATCCGCGCTGGAGCCGGCGGCCTCGCTGACCTTCGATCATTTCTATCTGACGATCCAGGCTGCGCTCGATGGTCTCGGCGTCGCGATGGGGCCGACCGCGTTGATCGCGGACGATCTCGTGGCCGGGCGTCTGGTGACGCCGTTTCCGGACGTCAGCCTGCCGGCGCGGAGTTACTTCGCTTATTTTCCCGCGGGGCGCAGCAACGATCCGCACAGCGCAGTGTTCTGCGACTGGCTCGAGCAGCAGGGCCGAAGCTAAGTTTTGATCAGGCCGCCGACGGATCGTCGCCGTCGATTTCCTGCGGCAGGTCGATCACGACGCGGCCGCCGTCGAGATCGACGGTCGGCACCACGGCGTTGGTGAAGGGCAGCAGCATCGTCGCGCCCTGCGGCGGAGCGATCTCGATGATGTCGCCGGCGCCGAAATTATGGATCGCGATCACCTTGCCGAGCGGCCGGTCGTCTGATGTCACCGCGGCGAGCCCGATCAGGTCGGTATGGTAGTATTCGCCATCGTCGGTGTCCGGCAGCCGCTCGCGCGGGACGTAGAGCTCGAGGCCGTTGAGCCGTTCGGCATCATCGCGGCTGGCGACGCCCTTCAGCGTCACCACCAGATGGTCCTTGGCCTCACGGAGATGCGTGACCTCGAACTGGCGCGCGCCGTCCTTGGTCATTAGCGGGCCGTAATCCTTCACGGCCAGCGGGTCTTCGGTGAAGGTCCATAGCCTGACGGCGCCGCGCACACCATGCGCAGCGCCGATCCGGGCGACACAGACCGATGCGGCCACGATCGTCGCCGTTCAGCTTACGCCTTGGCGGCGGCTTCGGCCTGCGCCTTGCGCTCCTTGCGCGGCACGGCCTTTTCCGGGTTGTTGCGCGGCGCGCGCTTCTTGACGCCGGCGGCGTCGAGGAAGCGGGTCACGCGGTCCGACGGCTGCGCGCCCTTGGCGAGCCAGGCCTTCACCTTGTCCATGTCGAGCTTCAGACGCGCTTCGCTGTCCTTGGGCAGCAGCGGGTTGAAGTGGCCGAGACGCTCGATGAAACGGCCATCGCGCGGGAAGCGCGAGTCGGCGACGACGACGTGATAGACCGGACGCTTCTTGGTGCCTGCGCGAGCGAGGCGGATAACAACGGACATTCAGTTCTCCTTCAAAGGTCGATGTGTTCGATTGATTGGCATTCCGCGCCGCGCCGGCATCTCAGCCGTCGCGACGAATTCCTCATTTCTTCTTGCCCGGGAAGCCGCCGAGGCCCGGCAGCATCGGCTTGCCGCTGAGGCCGGTCAGGCCCGGAACGTTGGGCAGGCCGCCGCGCAGTCCGGCCGGCAGATCCTTCGGCAGGTTGGGCAGGCCGCCGCCGGCGCCGCCCTGCATCTTCTCGGCGAGCGCCTTCATCTCTTCCGGCGACGGCGGCTTCATGCCGCCGCCAAAGCCCATCGCCTGCGCGATGCCGGCGAGCGGGCCGCGCTTGCCGCTACCCATGGCCTTCATCATGTCGGCCATGTTCCGATGCATCTTCAGCAGCTTGTTGATCTGCTCGACGTTCTGGCCGGCACCGGCCGCAATCCGCTTCTTGCGGCTCGCTTTCAGGATGTCCGGGTTCTTGCGCTCCTGCCGCGTCATCGAATCGATGATCGCGACCTGGCGCTTCAGGATCTTGTCGTCGATGCCGGCGGCAGCGATCTGGTTCTTCATCTTGGAGATGCCGGGCATCATGCCCATCAGGCCGCCGATGCCGCCCATATTGGCCATCTGCTGTAGCTGCTCACGCATGTCGTTGAGGTCGAACTGGCCCTTGCGCATGCGCTCGGCGGTGCGCGCGGCCTTTTCGGCGTCGATGTTGGCGGCGGCCTTCTCGACCAGCGAGACGACGTCGCCCATGCCGAGGATGCGGCCGGCGATGCGGCTCGGATGGAAGTCCTCCAGCGCGTCGGTCTTTTCGCCGGTGCCGATCAGCTTGATCGGCTTGCCGGTGACCGCGCGCATCGACAGCGCGGCGCCGCCGCGGCCGTCGCCGTCGACGCGCGTCAGCACGATGCCGGTGAGGCCGACGCGCTCATCGAACGAGCGCGCGAGGTTGACCGCGTCCTGGCCGGTGAGCGAGTCCGCGACCAGCAGCACCTCGTGCGGGTTGGCGGCGGCCTTGATCTCGGCTGCCTCCTTCATCATGTCTTCGTCGAGCGTGGTGCGGCCGGCGGTGTCGAGCAGCACCACGTCGTAACCGCCGAGCTTGCCGGCCTCGAGCGCGCGCTTGGCGATCTGCGGCGGCATCTGGCCGGCGACGATCGGCAGCGTCTGCACCTCGGTCTGGGTGCCGAGCACCGCGAGCTGCTCCATCGCAGCCGGGCGGTAGACGTCGAGCGAGGCCATCAGCACCTTGCGTTTGTCGCGCTGGACCATGCGGCGCGCGAGCTTCGCGGTGGTGGTGGTCTTGCCGGAACCTTGCAGGCCGACCATCATGATCGGAACCGGCGGCACGGAATTGATGTCGATGGTCTGGCCGTCGGAGCCAAGCGTGGCGACCAGTTCGTCATGGACGATCTTGACCACCATCTGGCCCGGCGTCACCGATTTGACGACGGTTGCGCCGATCGCCTGCTCGCGGACCCGGTCGATGAAGCTGCGGACCACCTCGAGCGCGACGTCGGCTTCGAGCAGCGCGCGGCGAACCTCGCGCATCGCGGCATCGACGTCCTTTTCGGTCAGCGCACCGCGCCCCGTCAGACGATCGAGAATGCCACCAAGCCGTTCCGACAGATTGTCGAACAATGCCGTTGTCCTTCGTTGCGCCCGTGAGCGCGCGTCACTCGTTGCTCGTCATACCCCGCGAAAGCGGGGTATCCAGTACGCCGCGGCGGCTCGGTTCAACCCGCGCTGCCTCTGGAGTACTGGATCACCCGCTTTCGCGGGTGATGACCACATAGTCCGCCTTGGAAGCGTGCCAAGACGGCGCGCCAAGACGATGGTCCAAACACTTTCGCGCCCGAGGGCGCATCGCGCTGTCGGGCGTTGGCCTCTGGCCTCCAGGACCAGTGGGCGGGTCGAAAAGACGGAGCTTTCCGAGAAAGTCGCGGCGTTAAACGCTGCCGGGACGGCAAAGTCAAGGAAAGTTTCGCCGCGATTCGCGTGCCCCTGGCTTTAAGGTACTGAAATCACGTCGGTTTGCCGAATTGGTTCCGAATTCGCTGGGGCCACCCATATGAACGGAGCCTGCCTCCTGTTCGGGAACCCGCTTGCCCATCACCCGCCGCCGCGTTCTTGCAACCTTGACCGGAGCCGCCGCTGCGATCGGCGTGCCCTCGATCTGGATGACTTACATGAAAACCTACGACGGCCCCGTCTCGGATCATTTCGACGGCCTGCACTTCTTCGATCCGGATGGTTCGCCGCCGAAGTCGCTCGGCGAGGTGCTGCGTTGGCAGTTAGGGGGACGAGGCAAGCGCGAGGTGTGGCCGGAATGGGCGCCCAGTCCCTATGCCGATACGCCGCCGCCGCGCGTCGAGGGCGACAAGGTGCGGCTGTGCTTCGTCGGCCATGCCAGCTGGCTGATCCAGGCTGGCGGCCTCAACATCCTGGTCGATCCGGTGTGGTCGATGCGGGCCTCGCCCTTCAGCTTCGCTGGTCCCAAGCGGCACAACGATCCCGGCATCGCGTTCGAGAAACTGCCGAAGATCGACGTCGTGCTGGTGTCGCACGGTCACTACGACCATCTCGACACGGCGACGCTGTCGAGGCTTGAAGCAACGTTCGGCCCTCGCGTGATCACGCCACTCGGCAACGACATCACGATGCGCGCGGCGGATTCCGCGATCAGGGCCGAGGCATTCGACTGGCATCAGCGCGCCGAGCTCGGCAGCGGGCTCGCGGTGACGCTGGTGCCGACGCGGCACTGGTCGGCGCGCGGCCTGTACGATCGCAACAAGGCGCTGTGGGCGAGTTTTGTCCTCGAGACGCCGGGCGGCAAGCTCTACATCGTCTGCGATTCCGGCTATGGCGACGGCCGGCATTTCCGCCGCGTCGCCGACGCGCATGGCCCGTTGCGGCTCGCGATCCTGCCGATCGGCGCCTATGAGCCGCGCTGGTTCATGCAGGACCAGCACATGAACCCGGAGGACGCAGTGAAGGCGCTGGCCGATTGCGGCGCAGCCCAAGCGCTGGCGCATCACCACGGCACGTTTCAATTGACCGACGAGGCGATCGACGCGCCTGTGATTGCGCTGGGTGAGGCGCTGGATGCGGCGAAAGTGCCGCGGGAGAGGTTCTTGACGCTGAAGCCGGGACAGGTGTTCGAGATTTGACAGCTGTCGTCCCGGGCAAGCGAAGCGCGACCCGGGACCCATAACCACAAATGCTGATTGTCGGACAACGCTGGAGCCACAGCCCGCTAGAACGACTGGGGCCTGTGGTTATGGGTCCCTGCTTTCGCAGGGACGACAGCCGGGCTTATTGATTGGCCTTGATCGCCCAGGAGACGCTCACATTGACCGTCAGCGTTTCCTCGCCCTGCGCGACCGGCGTCGGTGCTGCGGCGAATCCTGCCGTGGCCATCTTGGCGCGGAACATCGGAACAGGCGCCGAGCCGACTTCCGAAATGCTCAGCGGCGCACCGAGGGTGACGCCGGCGGCCTTGGCGTAGATCTCGGCCTTGCGGCGGGCATCGGCGACCGCCTTCTCGCGGGCGTCGTCGAGCAGCTTGGAGGCCTGCGACACCGAGAAGTTGATGCCGCCGATGTCGTTGGCGCCGGCGCCGACCAGGACGTCGATCACGCTGGCGACCTTGCTGACGTCATGCAGCCTGATCGTGACGCGGTTGCTCGCGTGGTAGCCGACGATGCTCGGCGGCGCGGTCGGCGACGATGGCGGACGGTTGGCGAATTGCGGTTGCAGCGACAGCCGCGAGGTCTGATAGTCCTTCTCCGCGATCCCGGCGCCCTTCAGCGCCGCCAGCACTTTGCCCATCGTCACGTTGTTGGCGTCGGAGGCCTCGCGCGCGGTCTTGGCGTCGGTGGTGACGCCGGCATCGAGCTGGGCCTGGTCGGGCGGCACCGAGACGGTGGCCTCGCCCGTGACAGAAATCGCTGGCGGGAAGTCGGAATCGGCCATTGCGGGTGCGGCGAGCAGGGTGGTTGCGAGGAGGGCGGCGGCAAACGGGAGGCGATGGGTCATCTGGCTCACTTCAGGGGGACGTAGACGTTGATCACAAGCTTGTCTTCGGCAGTCTTCAGCGGATCGGTGATGTATTCCTCGATAAAGGTGTCCTTGGCTTCGAGCTTCTTGTCGTCGAGGTGATTGGTGATCGCCTCATAGGTGTTGTCCATGTTGTCGTAGGAGCCGCGATGGACGAACTTCAGCGCCTTGCCKTCGGGCGAATTRCCCATGCTCATGCTCTTGCCGAGGTTCTTCACGTCCTGGTCGACCGGGATTTCGGCRATGAAGGTGAAGCCGGTRTCGTCGGTCGAGGTGTAGACGATCATCGGATTGCCTGACGCCTTGATGCCGTCCTTGTCGAGCAGCGCGGTGAGCTGCTTGAACGCCTCGATCAGCGCGTCGAAGGCCGAATCCCAGTTCGCGGTGCCCTTCAGCATCACGACCTTTTTCGGCTCCAGGGTGAACGGCTCGCCGAACGGATCGGCGGTCTGGACCGGCGCGGCCGGCGGCGTCGGGCTCTGCGATGCGGCAGGACTGTCGGCTGGCGACTTGGTCTCGGCCGGCGGGGGCACCGGGGTTGCCGAGGGCGTCGGGGTGGGGGTTGGGCTCGGGCTGGCTGCCGGGGCGGGCGATGCGGCCGGCGACTGGGCAGCCGCCGGGCTTGCCAGTGCGATCGCGGCCAAGGGCAGCAGCGCGAAAAGGGCCGCGCGGAGCGTGCTGATACGGTTCATTCGGTCTTCTCCATCCCCATCCTCAGACGGCCGCTCGATCTGTCCCGGGGCACGGTCCGCAAGGTGCGCTAGTCCTAACACGCAAGTTCTGCATTCGTCCCATGACAGATGTGTCATAGGACCATTCAGGCTGGCTAACGGCCTATCACTCGCCATATAACCGGGCGGAATTTGGGAAAATCGATGAGCGCGCTCGCCAATCACGCATTCGCCAAGATGAACGGCATCGGCAACGAGATCGTCGTCGTCGATCTGCGCGATTCGAAGGGGCAGGTTTCGGCTGAGGAAGCGCGCGCGGTGGCCTCGCCGGCGGGCGGCGTGCCCTATGACCAGCTGATGGTGCTGCAACCGCCGCGGCTCGACGGCACCGAGGCGTTCATCTCGATCTACAACAATGACGGCTCGGAGGCCGGGGCCTGCGGCAACGGCATGCGTTGCGTGGTGCGGCGGATCTTCGAGCAGACCGGCCAGACCACGGCGACGTTCCAGACCCGCGCCGGCCTGCTCAATTGCTGGCAGGGCCCGGCGCCCGATCTCTACACCGTGGACATGGGCGCGCCGAAGTTCGGCTGGCAGGACATTCCGCTGGCTGAGGAATTCCGCGACACCCGCTACATCGAGCTGCAAGTTGGGCCGATCGACAATCCGGTGCTGCACTCACCCTCGGTGGTCTCGATGGGCAATCCGCACGCGATCTTCTGGGTCGACGACGTTAACGTCTATGACCTCGAACGTTTCGGGCCGCTCCTGGAAAACCATCCGATCTTCCCGGAGCGCGCCAACATCACGCTGGCGCATATCGTCGATCGCGACCACATCACGATCCGCACCTGGGAGCGCGGCGCCGGCCTCACGCGGGCCTGCGGCTCGGCGGCCTGCGCGACCGCGGTGGCGGCAGCGCGGCTGAAGCGCGCCAACCGCAGTGTCGAGATCACGCTGCCCGGCGGCAAGCTCGGCATCGAATGGCGCGAGCGCGACGATCATGTGCTGATGACCGGCACCGCCGATTTCGAATATGAAGGCCGCTTCGATCCGGCGCTGTTCGCCAGCGTCGCCTGATCAGGCGTTTGGGATCGGTTATGGGCGTCGACGTCGTCACCTTTGGCTGCCGCCTCAACGCCTTCGAATCCGAGGTGATCAGGCGCGAGGCCGAACAGGCCGGGCTCTCCGACACCATCGTCATCAATAGCTGCGCGGTCACCAACGAGGCTGTGGCGCAGGCCCGGCAGTCGATCCGCAAGCTGAAACGCGAACGGCCCAATGCGCGCATCGTGGTCACCGGCTGCGCGGCGCAGACGCAAGTCCGGATGTTCGCCGACATGACCGAGGTCGATCGCGTCGTCGGCAATGACGAGAAGATGCGCGGCGAGGCCTGGCGCGCGGCGCGCAATGCATTCGATATCGGCACCAGCGAGAAGGTCGCGGTTGCCGACATCATGGCGGTGACCGAGATGGCGCCGCATCTGCTCGACGGCTTCGAGCGCGGTCTGCCGCGGGTGTTCGTGCAGGTGCAGAACGGTTGCGACCATCGCTGCACCTTCTGCATCATCCCCTATGGCCGCGGCAATTCACGCTCGGTGCCGATGGGTGCGGTGGTCGATCAGGTCCGTGCGCTGGTCGAGCGTGGTCATGCCGAGATCGTGCTGACCGGCGTCGATCTCACGAGCTATGGCGCCGACCTGCCGGGTGCGCCGAAGCTCGGCCAGTTGACCCGGCAGATCCTGCGCCACGTCCCCGAGCTGAAGCGGCTGCGCATCTCCTCGATCGATTCGATCGAGGCCGACCGCGATTTGCTCGACGTCATCGCCGACGACATCAGGCTGATGCCGCATCTGCATCTGTCGTTGCAGTCCGGCGACGACATGATCCTGAAACGGATGAAGCGCCGGCATTCGCGGCGGGATGCGATCGACTTCTGTGCGCAGGTGCGCCGGCTGCGGCCGGACATCGCGCTCGGCGCCGATATCATCGCGGGCTTCCCGACCGAATCTGAGGAGATGTTCGCGCGCTCGCTCGGCCTGGTCGAGGAATGCGACCTGACCTTCCTGCACGTCTTCCCCTATTCGAAGCGTCCGGGCACGCCGGCGGCGCGGATGCCGCAGGTCGACGGCGGCACGATCAGGGAGCGCGCGAAACGGCTGCGCGCGGCGGGCGAAGCCGCGCTGCAACGGCGGCTGGCGGCCGAGATCGGCGCGACGCGCGAGGTGCTGATCGAGAGCGGCACGCAAGGCCGCACCGAGCATTTCCTGCCGGTTGCGATCGATGGCGACGTGCCCGGTGCGGTGCGGCGATTCATCGTGACCGGCCACGACGGCGCGCGCCTCGTTGGGGCGTGTGGGGATGCTGTCTCTTATACACATCTAGATGTGTATAAGAGAGGTGCGGCGATTCATCGTGACCGGCCACGACGGCGCGCGCCTCGTTGGGGCGTGTGGGGATGTCGACCAAGGCTGACGTCCGCTCAGCATCGGAAGAGAAAGAGGCCGCCAATCCGGCGACCTCCAAATTCGAATCCGGATTGTTCAGATCAGGTGGCGCCGAGCGCCACCTTGTCCCTGCGTCGATAGGCGAGCAAGCCCAGTCCGAGGAAGCCCGCCAGCATCATGGCCCAGGTCGACGGCTCCGGAACGGCGGTGACACGGATCCCAAACGGATCCGAGGGCGCCAGCTGGAACTTGTGGGTGGTGCCGGCAAACGCAAAACCAAGTGCCGGCGCGGTGCCGGTGGCATCCGAAGTTTCGGTGACCAGGTCGAGCTGCGGGCAATTGCGGCTGCAACTGCCCATCTCCACCGCAACCCAATAATTGCCGGTCGTCGGCACGGTCCAGTTCGCCGCGGCGCCGTTCCAGCCGTTGCTTTCGAACATCGCTCCGACGGAGTACTGGAATTGAGTAGCCAGATTTCGCGACCCGATGAAACCCGCATCGGAGTAGATGGCAAACGTGAATGCCGTGCCCTGCCCACCGGTGCCGGCCTGTAGGTAGGTCGAGAGCTGGGTGATCGTCTGACCCGCGGTGGCGGTGAACTCCGCCGCAAACCACTGTGCCTGGCTCAGGATAGGATACATCGTGCCTTGCGGCGTGCCGGTATCCAGGATGAGCGTCGACGCGGACGCAGTATTCGGTTGGACGGCCGCGAGTGAAAACGCGACCATCAAAGGCAATTTCCATTTCATCTAATTCGCCCCGCAATTTTGATTATTAGTCTTGCGGGTACTGATGGCACATTGCACATAACACTTTCATGACAGTCGCCGGCCACGATCGGCGCACAGCGTACTCGGTGTCGTCCCTGCGAAAGCAGGGACCCATAACCACCGCTCGCCATTGTCGCGTGATGCTGGGAGATGAGTAAGGCTGTTTGACAGGCTGAATCGAAATCAGTCACGTCATCGCGCGTGACGCACTCAGTGTGTGCGCCCGCCGGGCTTTGCGGGCTGCGACGCGCGCACCTGCCAGAACCGCAACAGGCGATCGGCGTCTCCGGGTGTCATCTTGGTGAACTGGCCCTTCGCATTGGCGAGTTCGGCCGGCCCCATTGAACCAGACGTGTAGCGGCATTCCATCACAGCGGCGGTGGTCTCCCAGCTCAGGCCCGCCGCCCGGCACGGCACCAGCAGGCCTTCGCTGCGCAGGCTCTGCATCAGCGAACGGATCACCTCGATGCGCGAGTGCGCAAGATCCGCCAGCGCAACGATGGTCTCTTCATATCTTCGCTGCCTGGCGAAACCGAGCAGGGCGGCTTCGTTGAGATCGCCGCTGTCCTTCAGCTTTGCGATGTGGCGCTTGGCTGAGGTGAAGTCGCGGACCTGCGACATGTCGCGCTCGACGCCGGCGGCGACCGCGGCGACGGCGTGGCGGATCTCCTCGAACAGATAGGGCGGGGCGCGTTCCAGCAGGCGACCGCGAACCTCTTCGGTTGCCTGGCGCAGCAGCTGAAGCCGGAGCTCCGACGGCAGGTCCGCGCGGATGCCGGTCTCGACCGCGAGGTCCGGATTGTGCTCGGCCTGCGCGAGGACGACGACAAATCCGCCCGGCGATACCTTGGCGCCGGGATTGTTGACCACGCGCCGGCTGACGCTCGCGAAGCGGCGCGCCAGCAATGCGTCGGTGACGACCTCCTTCAACCACCAGCGGCCGGCGACGGCGAGCAGATGCTGCTCGCTCTTGGTCTGCGCGATCTCGACCAGATCGTCATCGCTGAGCCGCGAGGATTCCTGGAGGATCGGCTGGGCGATCTTGATTTCGTCATTCCGGGCGAGGCGGCTGACGATCGCGGGCGGCGCCTGCGCGACCGGCGCGAGCTGTTCGCTGATCTCGGCAAGCGCCATTCGGGCGCTGATGTCGGCAAGCGCCCGAAGTTCGATGGTCTTGATCAGCCGATCGAGCACATTGTCGAACAGCTCGACCTGTTCACTGTTGAATTTACCGGCGGAGGTGAGGAACAGATGGGTGACGCGCTTGGCCGAGGCGATGCATTTTTCGGCGGAGCCGGCGGCTATCGCCGCCTCGACTTCGTCGACAATCGCCTGCCCGGCAGTCAGCATTGCTCGTCCTGAGCCCGTCTCGTTTGCTTGTTCTAAGCCAGCTTGCAGCTCTATCGGGCGGACCTGAACGTTTCGTAAGGATAATGGTCCGTAGAATCCCGGAGACAGTTTTACATTTGACGCGCTTTCTCGACGCGAGCTGGTATCCACCTCACTCGAAGACGCTCTACTGCCCGTTCCAGCCGCAGGCCCTGAGCCGCTCCTGCATGTGCCCGGGCGCCGGCGCCACCACGTGCACCGGGTCCTTGTTGCGGGAGATCGGGATGCCGATCTCGCGCGAATGCAGATGCAGGATCGGCTCGCCGAAGCGCGGGCCGTTGCCATAGATGTTGTCGCCGACGATCGGCCAGCCCATCGCCGCCGCATGCACCCGAAGCTGATGGGTGCGGCCGGTGACCGGCTCCATCGCCAGCCAGGCGATACCGTCGCCACGGCCCAGCACCTTCCAGTTGGTGATCGCCTTCTGGCCGTCAGGGTCGGGCTTCTGCCACCAGCCGCGCTCGGCGTTGAGCCGGCCGAGCGCCATGTCGATGGTGCCTTGATCTTCGGCAGGGCCGCCCTCGACCACGGTCCAATAGGTCTTCGCGATCTTGCCGTGCTTGAACAGCAGCCCTAGCGAGGCGGTCGCCTTGCGGTGACGTCCCAGGATCAGGCAGCCGGAGGTGTCCTTGTCCAGCCGATGCGCCAGCACCGGCGGCCGCGGCAGGCCGAACCGCAAAGCGTCGAACGAGTCCTCCAGATTGGGGCCGCCCTTGGGGCCACGATGCACCGGCAGGCCGGCCGGCTTGTCGATCACCAGCATCAGCCCGTCGCGGTGGAGCACGCGGCCCAGGATTTCGTCCGCGGTCAAAGGGAGAACGTCGATCAATTCGTCGAGACTTTCGTTTGTGGAGCGAAACGGCTAACACGTCAGCGCCATGAACGATACCACGGGAACAAAACAGAGCTGGTGGCAGCGGCTGAAGGGCGGCCTGAAGCGGACCTCGAGTTCGATCGGGACCGCGGTCGCCGACCTCGTCACCAAGCGCAAGCTCGATTCCGCGATGCTCGACGACATCGAGGATGTGCTGYTGCGCGCCGATCTCGGCACCGATGTCGCGGTCCGCATCGCGSAGGCGGTCGGCAAGGGYCGCTACGACAAGGCGATCTCCGCCGACGAGGTCAAGGACGTGGTCGCGACCGAGGTCGAGAAGGTGCTGGCGCCGGTGGCGAAGAAGCTGGAGATCGAGGCCTTTCCCCGCCCGCAGGTGATCCTCGTCATCGGCGTCAACGGCTCGGGCAAGACCACGACGATCGCCAAGCTCGCCAACCTGCTGATGGAGCAGGATTATTCGGTGATGCTCGCCGCCGGCGACACCTTCCGCGCCGCCGCGATCGAGCAGCTCAAGGTCTGGGGCGAGCGTACCAAATCGCCGGTCATCGCGGGCGCCCAGGGCTCGGATTCGGCGAGCCTCGCCTTCAGCGCGCTGACCGCGGCGAAGGAGCAGGCGCGCGACGTGCTGCTGATCGACACCGCGGGCCGGTTGCAGAACAAGTCCGAGTTGATGAACGAGCTCGAGAAGGTCGTGCGCGTCATCAGGAAGGTCGATGCGACGGCGCCGCACGCGGTGCTGCTCGTGCTCGACGCCACGGTGGGACAAAATGCGCTGTCGCAGGTCGAGGCGTTTCATCGTACGGCAGGCGTCACCGGCCTCGTCATGACCAAGCTYGACGGCACCGCGCGCGGCGGCATCCTCGTCGCGCTGTCGGAGAAGCACAAGCTGCCGGTGCATTTCATCGGCGTCGGCGAAGGCGTCGAGGATCTCGCGCCGTTCACGGCGAAGGATTTTGCCAAGGCGATTGCCGGGATCGAGTCATGATCTGGGTCGTGCCTCAAGCCAACATAGAGGTTTAATGGACAAGACGCAGCCGCATCCGCTGTTCAAGCTCGCGACCGAACTCGGGCCGCTGCTCGTGTTCTTCATCGCCAACGCCAAGTACCACCTGTTCGTCGCCACGGCTGCGTTCATGGTGGCGATCGTCGCGGCGATGATCGCGTCCTATGTGGTGACCAGGCACGTGCCGATCATGGCGCTGGTGACCGGTGCGATCGTCTTGGTGTTCGGCACGCTGACGCTGGTGCTGCACGACGAGACCTTCATCAAGGTCAAGCCGACCATCATCTACGGCCTGTTCGCCGCCGTGCTCGGCGGCGGGCTGCTGTTCGGCCGCTCCTTCATCGCCGTCATGTTCGACCAGATGTTCAATTTGACGCCGCAGGGCTGGCGCATCCTGACCATGCGCTGGGCGCTGTTCTTCGCCGGCATGGCAGCGCTCAACGAAATCGTCTGGCGGACGCAGACCACGGACTTCTGGGTCAACTTCAAGGTGTTCGGCGTGACGCCGCTGACCATGATCTTCGCCATCGCGCAGATGCCGCTGACCAAGCGTTATCATCTGGAGCCGGTCTCGCTGGAAACCAGCGAAGCGGAAGCGGGCGACCTGCGGAAGTAGATCGAAACGCAGCGCGGGCAATTGCGCCGCGCTGCGTTCCGGGGCCTCAGCTCTTCTGCTTGGCGACGATCTTGTCCTTGATCTTGTCGTAGGTCGCCTCGGGCAGGATGTGCTTCTGCACCAGTTCATCCTTGCCCTTGTAGGGACGGCCCTTGATGATCGCGGCCGAGTAGGCCTTGCCGACACCGGGCAGCGCGTCGAGCTGATCGGCGGTGGCGCTGTTGACGTCGAGCAGGTCGTCCTTCGCCATCCCCGTCGTCTTCGCGTCGGGCGTTGCAGCCTTCGGTGCGGGAGCCATCTTGCTGGTTTCCGACTTGGCTGCGGGTGCAGCCGGCTGCGGCGATTGGGCCATCGACGGCGTGGCCGTCAGCATGCCGAGCGTGAGCGCGGTGGCGAGAAGTGAAGCGAGCGTGGTCTTGCGCATATGTCCCCTCCAGAGGAACGTTGATGTCAACGCTCAAGAGTTGGGGGTGCGTTCGTGGCGTTGCCGTGGCCGCGAAATGAACCGCAGATAAACCTGTCGAAGCATTATGCCGCAGGCATTTCGCGCGCCATTCAGCAGCGGTTCACGACACCGCTGAATGACGCTGCGCTTACTGTCCGGCGCGCAGCGCCTTCTCGATCTCGGCCTTCAGCACGGTGTTGACGTTCTCGGGCGTCACCGGGCCGACCAGCTTGTAGACGATGGTGCCCTCGCGCCCGACCAGGAAGGTCTCGGGTACGCCGTAGACGCCCCATTCGATCGAGGCGCGGCCATTGCCGTCGACGCCGACGATGCCGAACGGGTTGCCGTAGCGGCCGAGGAAGCGCCGCGCATTCTCCGGCGAGTCCTTGTAGTTGATGCCGATGATCTGGAAGCGCTTGTCCTTGCCGAGCTCGGTGAGCAGCGGCGCCTCGTCATGGCAGGGCACGCACCACGATGCCCAGACGTTGACGATCGAGACCTTGCCCTTGAAGGCGGCGGGATCGAGGCCGGGGACAGGTACACCGTCCTTCACCAGGCCGTCGAGCGCGGGCAGCGTGGTCTGCGGCGCCGGCCGGCCGATCAGTGCCGAGGGAATCCGCGAGGGATCGCCGCCATAGAGCCGGAGCCAGAACAGTCCGGCGAGGCCGAGGAAGATCACCAGCGGCAGCACCACCAGCAGGCGGCGCGCTTGCGGCGGACCGTTGGTCGCCTGCTCGCTCATCGGATGTCCGCCGCGCCGCGGCCGGAGCGGCGGGTGACGCCGCTGGCCTCGATCTCCTTCAGGCGCGACTGCTGCCGGCGATAGTCGGCGATGATCCAGACGATCAGCAGCAGCACGACGGCCGCGACCAGCGCATAGGACGTCACGATGAAGGAGGCGTAGGGACCAAGCGACATCGTCTCACGCCGCTCCGATCTCGCCGGACGCGCTTTGATCGCGCGATCCAGCCGTGAACGAGACGCGGCTCGCCTGCATCATTTGCAGGCTGCGCACGCGCCGGCGCAGGATCTCGTTGCGCATCGCGGCCAGATGCAAGGTGACGAACAGCAGCGAAAACGCGATCGCCATCACCAGCAACGGCCACAGGAACGCCTTGTCGAGCGTCGAGCCGCCCATGCGCAGCACCGAGGCCGGCTGATGCAGCGTGTTCCACCAGTCGACCGAGAATTTGATGATCGGGATGTTGATCGCGCCGACCAGGGTGAGCACCGCCGCCGCCCGCGCCGCGCGCGAAGGATCTTCCACTGCGCGCCACAGCGCGATCAGGCCGAGATACATCAGGAACAGGATCAGCACCGAGGTCAGCCGCGCATCCCATTCCCAATAGGTGCCCCACATCGGCCGGCCCCACAGCGAGCCGGTGACCAGCGCCAGGAAGGTGAAGGCGGCGCCGAGCGGCGCTGCGGCTTTCGCGGCGACGTCGGCCAGCGGATGCCGCCACACCAGCGTGCCGAGCGCCGCGACGCTCATCACGCCCCAGACGAACATCGACAGCCACGCATTCGGGACGTGGATGAACATGATCTTGACCGTGGCGCCCTGCTGGTAGTCGTCGGGCGCCATCGCCGACTGGGTGAGCCCGATCGCGAGCAGGATCGCGGTCGCGCCGGCGAGCCAAGGCAGGACCCGCGCGGTCAGCGCCAGAAACCTGGTCGGGTTGGCGAGGTCGGTCAGCGTCTCGGTCAGCTTCATGGCACCCTGATAGTCGTCCGCTGTGAGCGAAGCAATTGGCCGAATTCCCCTCGGCAAGATTTGATCTGGCTCATATCAATCCAGCCCGTGCCGCAGGCTCGCGGCGGCCGCAAACGGGCCGATCACGAGGCTGGCAAGCGACAGCGCGCACAGGATCGAGAACGGTGTTCCGAACGGCAACGGTCCCGAGATCGCCGCCTGCGAGGCCGCAACGCCGAAGATCAGCACCGGGATCGACAGTGGCAGCACCAGCACCGCAAGCAAGAGGCCGCCGCGATGCAGCGTCACCGCCAATGCCGCGCCGATCATGCCGGTGAAGGTCAAGGCCGGTGTTCCCGCCAGCAGCGTCGCCGCAACCGCAAGCGTTGCCGTGCCGTCGAGATTGAGCAGCAGGCCGAGCACCGGGGTCGCGATGATCAGCGGCAGTCCGGCCGCGATCCAGTGCGCCAGCGCCTTGGCCGCGCAGGCCAATTCCAGCGGCGTCCGGCTCATCACGATGAGGTCGAGCGAGCCGTCCTCATGATCGGCCGTGAACAGGCGGTCGAGGGTCAGCAGGCTCGCCAGCAGCGCGCCGAGCCAGAGGATGGCGGGGCCGAGCCGCGCCAGCAGCGCGAGGTCCGGCCCGACCGCGAACGGCATCAGCACCGTGACGGTGAGGAAGAACAGCACCCCGATCAGTGCACCGCCACCGACGCGCAGCGCGATCCGGATGTCGCGGCGGATCAAGGCCGTCAGCGCGCCCATGCCGCGCCTCCGTGGTGATTGTCGTTCGAGCCGACATATTGCCGCACAACCGGTGCGCTCCCTCCCCCCTTGCGGGGGAGGGCTGGGGAGAGGGGTAGCCCCGGGCGAGGTGTTCGACGTGAATGTCGCTCTCGCAATCTCGGCCACTGATCGCAAAGCGACCAATGGACAGAGCCCGTCGTGTGGTACCCCTCTCCCTGACCCTCCCCCGCAAGGGGGGAGGGGACGGAGAGACCTGAGCGCCGCGACGAGAGATGGAACGGCTTGCTCATGCCGCGCCTCCCATCCGCAAATCGCGCGCGGCGATGCCGAGCGGCAGATGGGTCGCCGCGACGATCAGGCCGCCGCTCGCGAGATGCTCGCGCATCAGTCCGACGAACAGCGCCTGGCCGGCGGCATCGAGCGCCGAGGTCGGCTCGTCCAGGAGCCAGACCGGCCGCCGCACCGAGAGCAGGCGTGCGATGGACAAGCGGCGACGCTGGCCGGCCGACAAGTACGCTGCCGGCAGGTGGGAGGCGTGGTCGAGCGCCACCGCGGCCAGGCAGCGGCTGGCGTCCTCGGTCTGGCCGCCAAGGAATTCCCGCCAGAAGGAAAGATTTTCCGCGACGCTCAGCGCCGGCTTCAGGGCATCGCGATGCCCGAGATAATGCGCCTGTTCGGACAGGCTGAGTTCGGCGTCGCCGCCTTCGAGCGAGATCGATCCCTCGGCCGGAACCAAGAGTCCGGCGAGGACGCGCAGCAGCGAGGTCTTGCCGGCGCCGTTGGGGCCGGTGATCGCCACCGCCTCGCCTTCTGCTGCGGAAACATCGAGGTTGGAGAACACCTCGCGTCCGCCGCGCACGCATTTCAGATTTTGTCCGGAGAGCCGCATGGTTCGTTGTGTCACAGCCCTCTGAAATCTTTCGCTACCGCGTGAGAATTTTTGGGTCGCGTGATGCCGCCGCATGCTTGTCGGTGTGGCGGTGCTTCTAGAAAGGTTCTATAAGCCCGGAACTTGATGCACCACACACAACCGGCGGCCGCAAGCCACCCCCGGGCCATCCCTCGGCCAGTGTCGTTCGCCGGTGTTTAGTTACCCTTGCCGGGTATAACTGAGAATTGGGATTCCTCGCATGACCTCACTCGACAGCTTCAAATGCCGCAAGACCTTGAAGGTCGGCGCCAAGTCCTACGTCTATTACAGCCTGCCCCTGGCAGAGAAGAACGGACTGAAGGGTATTTCGAAGCTGCCATACTCGATGAAGGTTCTGCTCGAGAACCTGCTGCGCAACGAGGACGGCCGCACGGTCAAGAAGGAAGACATCGTCGCGGTGTCGAAGTGGCTGAAGAAGCGCCAGCTCGAGCATGAAATCGCGTTCCGCCCGGCGCGCGTCCTGATGCAGGATTTCACYGGCGTKCCGGCGGTGGTCGATCTCGCSGCGATGCGCAACGCGATGCAGAACCTCGGCGGCGATGCCGAGAAGATCAACCCGCTGGTGCCGGTCGATCTCGTSATCGACCACTCGGTSATCGTCAACTTCTTCGGTGACAACAAGGCGTTCGCSAAGAACGTCACCGARGARTACAAGCAGAACCAGGAGCGYTACGAGTTCCTGAAGTGGGGCCAGAAGGCGTTCTCGAACTTCTCGGTGGTGCCGCCCGGCACCGGCATCTGCCACCAGGTCAATCTSGAATATCTCGCGCAGACGGTGTGGACCAAGAAGGAGAAGATGACGGTCGGCMRGAAGACCGGCACCTTCGARGTYGCCTATCCGGACTCGCTGGTCGGCACCGACTCGCACACCACSATGGTCAACGGCCTCGCSGTGCTCGGCTGGGGCGTCGGCGGCATCGAGGCRGAAGCCTGCATGCTCGGCCAGCCGCTGTCGATGCTGCTGCCYGAGGTCGTGGGCTTCAAGCTCAAGGGCCAGCTCAAGGAAGGCGTSACSGCGACCGACCTCGTGCTCACCGTCACCCAGATGCTGCGCAAGCTCGGCGTGGTCGGCAAGTTCGTCGAGTTCTTCGGCCCCGGCCTCGATTTCCTGTCGGTCGCGGACAAGGCGACGATCGGCAACATGGCGCCCGAATACGGCGCGACCTGCGGCTTCTTCCCGGTCGATGCGGCGACCATCGACTACCTCAAGACCTCGGGCCGCAAGGCCGACCGGGTCAAGCTGGTGCAGGCCTATGCCAAGGCACAGGGCCTGTTCCGCACCGCCAAGTCGGCCGATCCGGTGTTCACCACCACGCTGACGCTCGACCTCGGCGACGTCGTGCCGTCGATGGCCGGCCCGAAGCGCCCCGAAGGCCGCATCGCGCTGCCCGCGGTGTCGACCGGTTTCGCCACCGCGCTGGTCGGCGAATACAAGAAGCCCGAGGGTGAGCAGAAGCGCTACGCGGTCGAGGGCCGCGACTTCGATCTCGGCCATGGCGACGTCGTGATCGCCGCGATCACCTCTTGCACCAACACCTCGAATCCGAGCGTGCTGATCGGCGCCGGTCTCCTCGCGCGCAAGGCGGCCGCCAAGGGCCTGAAGGCCAAGCCGTGGGTGAAGACCTCGCTCGCGCCGGGCAGTCAGGTGGTGGCGGAGTATCTCGCCAATTCCGGTTTGCAGGCCGATCTCGACAAGGTCGGCTTCAACCTGGTCGGCTTCGGCTGCACCACCTGCATCGGCAATTCCGGCCCGCTGCCGGAAGACATCTCGAAGTCGATCAACGAGAACGGCATCGTCGCCGCCGCCGTGCTGTCGGGCAACCGCAACTTCGAAGGCCGCGTCTCGCCGGACGTGCAGGCTAACTACCTCGCCTCGCCGCCGCTGGTGGTCGCGCATGCGCTCGCCGGCACCGTGACCAAGGATCTCGCGGTCGAGCCGCTCGGCATCGGCAAGGACGGCAAGCCGGTGTTCCTCAAGGACATCTGGCCGACCACCAAGGAGATCAACGCCTTCGTGAAGAAGTTCGTCACCGCGACGATCTTCAAGAAGAAGTACGCCGACGTGTTCAAGGGCGACACCAACTGGCGCAAGATCAAGACCACGGAGAGCGAGACCTATCGCTGGAACATGGGCTCGACCTATGTGCAGAACCCGCCCTATTTCGAGGGCATGAAGAAGCAGCCCGATCCGGTCACCGACGTGGTCGACGCACGGATCCTCGCGATGTTCGGCGACAAGATCACCACCGACCACATCTCGCCGGCCGGTTCGATCAAGCTGACCTCGCCCGCCGGCAAGTTCCTCAGCGAGCACCAGGTGCGTCCCGCCGACTTCAACCAGTACGGCACGCGCCGCGGCAACCATGAAGTGATGATGCGCGGCACCTTCGCCAACATCCGCATCAAGAACTTCATGCTGAAGGGYGCCGACGGCAAYATTCCGGAAGGCGGTCTCACCAAGCACTGGCCCGACGGYGAGCAGATGYCGATCTACGAYGCCGCGATGAAGTATCAGGCGGARGGCGTGCCGCTGGTGGTGTTCGCCGGCGCCGAATACGGCAACGGCTCSTCGCGCGACTGGGCCGCSAAGGGCACCCGYCTGCTCGGCGTGCGCGCRGTGATCTGCCAGAGCTTCGAGCGCATCCAYCGCTCCAACCTGGTCGGCATGGGTGTGCTTCCGCTCACCTTCCAGGACGGCACSTCGTGGTCCTCGCTCGGCCTGAAGGGCGAYGAGAAGGTCACGATCCGCGGGYTGCAGGGCGATCTGAAGCCGCGYCAGACGCTGACSGCCGAGATCGTCTCCRGCGAYGGSGCSAAGAAGGAYGTCCCGCTGCTCTGCCGCATCGATACGCTSGACGAGCTCGACTACTATCGCAACGGCGGCATCCTGCATTAYGTGCTGCGCAAACTCGCGGCCTAACGCGGATTTGTGATCGGTGCCTCACTGCTTAGTGAGTAGCGGCTAAAAAGAAGGCGGCCTATGAAAAGGCCGCTTTCTCGCGTTTTGGGGCACGCAAGTTCAGGGACAACTTCATGCTCCGTACAAATACGGATGGAAATCATCACGACTGGTTCGCAGTATGACAGCGATGATGGCCTATAACTCGTTCTCGCGGTGGTCCAGCGCTCTCGGTATCTGCGCGATCGTTGCAGTCATTCGCCCAGCTCACGCCGATCCGCGTGCCGTCGTCGAACTCTTCACATCGCAGGGATGCTCGTCCTGTCCGCCGGCGGACAAGATCATCGGTGATCTCGCGAAGGACCCCAACGTCATCGCGCTGAGCATGCCGATCGACTATTGGGACTATCTCGGCTGGAAGGACACGCTGGCCGACTCCCGTTTCAGCGCGCGCCAGAAGGCCTATTCGCATATGCGCGGCGATCGCGACGTCTACACGCCGCAGGCCGTGATCAACGGTTCGGCGCATGTGATCGGCAGCGACCGCGCCAGCATCGAGAGCGCGATCAGGGATACCGAGAAGGGCGGCAGCGTGATGTCGGTGCCGGTGACGATGACGTTGAGCGGCAAGCAGATCAACGTGTCGGTGGCGGCGTCGAAGTCGCCCGCCGCATCGCGCGGCGAGGTCTGGATCTGCTCGATCTCGAAGTCGGTACCGATCTCGATCGCGCGCGGCGAGAACCGCGGCCGCGAAGTCATCTACCACAATGTGGTGCGCAACCTGCTGAAGGTCGGTGACTGGAACGGCTCGTCGGGGAGCTGGACCGTGCCGCTGGAGAACATCACGCGCGATGGCGTCGATGCCGCGGCGGTCTACGTCCAGGACGGCAATCGCGACCGGCCGGGTCCGATGCTCGGCGCCGCCTTTACCTCGCTTCGCTAGAGCCTGTTTCCGATTGAAGCGTCGTTGGGCCGCAGGCGAACTGCCGCACGGCCGAGGCCGCGGACCTGATTCAGAAACTTGCTGAAACCAATTTGCGTGTCGCTTCGGCACGCGCCGCGATCGTGCGCGGCAGGAGCGAGCCCAAAAACAAAAAGGACCAACTTTCGTTGGCCCAGTGTTTGGGATTTGACTCCCTCTGCGAACAGACCCGATCCCGACGGCCCCGGGGGGCTGGGGGCTGAGGAATCCGGAACCGAAAGGACCGGGTCAACGCAGGATTATCTTTTCGCAGGGCAGCGGGGCGGGCGATGGGCRGAAGTGGGGCAGCAATATGATTCTGCTAACGTTCCCGTGACTCTGCGATTTTCCGGACAATCCGTCGCGCCSAGCGTGGYTAAGGCCCGGTTGCATCGCGAATGGCCCCTTGCAGGGTCCCTCGCTTAGCGCAATCATGTCACTCTCGTGACGATCCCGAACAGGGGACACCGGTTATCGGGACATGATCGTTACCGAGATGAGCAGGAGGCGATCGATGAGTTTGATCTCGGAGGACACTGATCCGAGCGGGAATCGCGCCGCGGCGMGRCCCGCCGCTGCCGYSYCCCARCCCAACCGCGTGACATTCAATCGRCTCGAACTCAACCGCATCCTCAATCTCTATGGCCGCATGGTCGCCGATGGCGAATGGCGCGACTATGCGATCGACTTCCTGAAGGACCGTGCCGTGTTCTCGGTGTTCCGGCGGGCCTCCGAAATGCCGATCTACCGGATCGAGAAGGATCCCCGTCTGGCGCGCAAGCAGGGCATGTACAGCGTGATTTCGGCGACCGGCCTGATCCTGCGCCGCGGCCACGAACTCGAACGTGTGCTGCTCGTGATCGATCGCAAGCTGTCGCTGGTGTAAGCGCGGTCGGTCGACCCCCGTAGCCGCACTATGCCTCATGCAAAAGAAAAAGCCCCGGCCGCTAGGCCGGGGCTCGGAACGATCGGTTCGCTCGCGGCGCCTAGTCGCGCTGGCCGAGCAGCTGTAGCAGCAGCGTGAACAGGTTGATGAAGTTCAGGTAGAGCGACAGCGCACCCGTGATTGCCGCACGCTCTGCCATCACGCCGCCCTGCGAGGCGTAACCGTAGATGTAGTCGTTCTTCAGCCGCTGGGTGTCCCAGGCGGTGAGGCCCGCGAACACCAGCACGCCGACCACCGAGACGATGAACTGCAGCGCCGAGCTCGCCAGGAACAGGTTGACCAGGCTCGCGATGATGATGCCGATCAGGCCCATGAACAGGAACGAGCCCATGCCGCTCATGTCACGCTTGGTGGTGTAGCCGTAGAGGCTCAACGCACCGAACGTCGCCGCGGTGATGAAGAACACGCGCACGATCGAGGTGTGCGTGTACACCAGGAAGATCGACGACAGCGACAGGCCCATCAGCGCCGAGAACACCCAGAACAAGAGCTGGGCGGTCGCGGGCTGCAGGCGGTTGATGCCGGCCGAGATGACGAACACCATCGCCAGCGGGGCGAGGATGAACAGCCACTTCAGCGGGCTCACGAACATCGTGTAGCCGAACTGCGTCAGATAGGCGTTGCCGAACTTGGCGACGGCGGCGGACTGGTCGGTCGTCACCGCGCCCATGTAGACACCGAGCGCGGCAAGGCCGGTGATGGCCAGGCCGATGCTCATGTAGTTGTAGATGCGCAGCATGTAGGCGCGCAGACCGGCGTCGACGGCCGCAGCGTCAATGCGCCCGGCGGCCCGGCCGAAAGGAGAAGCGTAGTTGCGGTCTAGGTCCGACATGGTCGAATTCCCGTGGTTGGTCCCGGTGGAGCGCAAGGGATTTGCGGCGCCGGTGGTAAATCTAACTCAGATGGTCCGGTTTGCGGAGCATTAATTCCGTGTCATTCAAACCGACTATCTGACCTGACTGGTATGTGGGAAATTAACACATCGCACGCAACCTTCCACGCGCGGCTGAATGTCGCTCTGGCCTAGCATTATTAGGCAAAACGGCGCTTTCGCCGCTACAAATTGTCACAAATTCCGCAACACCGAGGCCGGCTTCTGGTTCAGCGCGAGCAGCGTGCCGGCGAGCCCCAATCCGACCGTGACGATCAGCGCGGCGACCACGACCAGGGTGGCGCTGCCGGCTTGCCAGATGAAACTCAACGTCATCAGCCGCGTCACGATCAGCCAGGCCGCGATCGAGCCGGCGATCACCCCGAACAGCGCGGTTGCAAAACCGATCATCAGATACTCCAGCGCGTAGGCGCCGAGCAGCCGCACCCGGGTGGCGCCGAGCGTCTTGAGGATCACGGCGTCATAGACGCGGTGGCGGTGGCCGGCGGCGAGCGCGCCGCCCAGCACCAGGATCGCCGAGATCAGGGTCACGGCGCTGGCGCCGCGGATCGCCAGCACCAGGTTGCTGACGACGCTGCCGACGGTCTCCAGCGCCTCGCGGACCCGGACGCTGGTCACCATCGGGAACGCGTCGGCGACCTGCTTGATGATGCGGGCGTCGTCATTGGAGCCCGCTTGGGTCGAGCTCGCGTGCGGTTCGGTCAGGGTGGCGACGTGGCTGTGCGGGGCGCCCTTGAAGGCGTTCGGCGAGAACACCAGCACGAAATTGATGCCGAGGCCCTGCCAGTCGATGGTGCGCAGATTGGCGATCTTCGCCGGCACGTCGCGGCCGAGCACGTTGACCACGATCTCGTCGCCGATCTTCAAGGACAGGCCGTCGGCGATCTTCTTCTCCATCGAGACCAGCGGAGGTCCGCTGTAATCCGGTCCCCACCATTCGCCCTCGACGATCTTCGACCCCTTGGGGATCTCGCCGGTGTAGGTCAGGCCGCGGTCGCTTTGCAGCACCCATTCGGAATCGACCGACGGCTTGAGCTGGTCGGCCTTGACGCCGCGCGCGGCGACGATGCGCCCGCGCAGCATCGCTACGTCCTCGACGGTCGAGTCCGGTGAGATCTGCTTGAGGAAGCTGCCGAAGCGGTCGGCCTCGGTGGAGGGGATGTCGATGAAGAAGAACGACGGTGCCCGTTCGGGCAGCGCGGCGAGAAATTGCCGGCGCAGATTGCCGTCGATCTGGGTGATGGTGACGAGCACCGCGAGCCCGAGCCCGAGCGACAGCACGACCGATGGCGTCAGCGCGCCCGGCCGGTGGATGTTGGCGATGGCAAGCCGCAGCATGGTGATGCGACTGCGCGGCAGCCGGCGCGCCACCGCCATCAGGATTTCGGCGATCCCGCGCAGCAGCAGGAACACCGCGATCGAGGCGGCGACGAAGACGCTGGCGACCCGCTTGTCATAGGCGAGCCCGATCGCGACGCCGATCAAGAGCGCGACCACCACGGCCATCAGCGCCAGATAGCTCCAGCGCGGGCGATGCCATTCGCTGGCGACGGTCTCGCGGAACAGCGCCGCCACCGGCACGTCATGGACCCGGCCGAGCGGCCACAGCCCGAACGCCAGCGCGGTGAGCTGGCCRTAGAKGAAGGAGAGCGCMAGCTCGTCGGGRTGYAGCGCAGGCACCACCGGCAGYGGCAGCAGCTTGCCGAACAGGCCGACGATGACGAAGGGYAGCGCGSCGCCGAGCACSAGSCCGATSAYCGARCCGATCCCGGCCAGCACCACCACYTGCGTRCAGTAGATCGTGAASACGTCGCGGCCGGTGGCKCCGAGCGCCTTGAACGAGGCGATSACRTCGCGGCGGCGGTCGATATGGCTCTTCACCGCRTTGGCGACRCCGACGCCGCCGACCAGCAGCGCGGCAAGACCMACSAGGGTCAGGAATTGGGTGAAGCGGTTGATGGTGCGCTCRAGCTGCGGCGAGGCRTTGTTGCGGCTGCGCACCTCCCAGCCGGCTTCCGGTGCYGCGGCGCGCGCRCCGTCGATCAGCGCSGTGGTGGCGCGRTCGTCGTTGSCGCCGTCGGGCARYTTSACCCGGTAGATCCAGCGYACCAGGCTGCCCGGYTGCARCAGGTCGGTRGCSCGCAGGCTSGCYTCGCTGATCAGGAAGCGYGGCCCGAGGCCGACRCCGCCGGCGAGCTTGTCGGGCTCKGCCRCSACCACGCTGCGGATCTGGTAGGTCGCGCTGCCGAYGGTGACGCGGTCGCCGAGCTTSAGGTCGAGCCGCGCCAGCARSGTCGARTCGGCSGCCGCGCCAAAAACGCCGTCGCGYTCRGCGAGCAGMTCGGCGAYCGGCATGYYSGGCTCGAGCGTCARYTCGCCGAGCATCGGATATTTGCCGTCGACCGCCTTGAGYTCGACCAGCGCCAGCTTGCCGTCWSYGCTRCGYGCCATCGCGCGSAGCGTGGCYGCGAYCGASACCTCGCCGCGGGTGCGCAGATASGCGACCTCGTCGGGCTTGGCCTCGCGCGAGATCAGCGAGAACGCGACGTCGCCGCCGAGCAGCGTGCGGCCCTCGCGCGACAGGCCGTCGCCGAGGCTCGCGGCGACCGAGCCGACGCCGGCGATCGCCATCACGCCGAGCGCGATGCAGGCGATGAAGACGTAGAAGCCGCGCAGGCCGCCGCGCAACTCGCGCAACGCATAACGGAAGGCGAGCGACGACGCGCGGCTCTGCACCGCAACTTCGGACGCAATGCTCATGTGGCGGCAATACTCATGTGGCGGATTGTCCGTCGATGCGGCCGGAGCGCAGCCGCACCACGCGATCGCAGCGTTGCGCGAGCGCCAGATCGTGCGTCACCAGGACCAAAGTCATGCCGCGCTCGGCGTGCTTGGTGAACAGCAGATCGACGATCTGCTTGCCGGTCGACTCATCGAGATTGCCGGTCGGCTCGTCAGCGACCAGGATCGCGGGATCGGGCGCCAGCGCGCGTGCGATCGCGACGCGCTGCTGCTCGCCGCCGGACAGTTGCGTCGGATAATGATGCAGGCGTTCGCCGAGACCGACCGATCGCAGCTCCTGCGCGGCGCGCGCAGCGGCATCGGGATTGCCGGCGAGCTCGAGCGGCACGGCGACATTCTCCAGCGCCGTCATGGTCGGGATCAGATGGAACGATTGGAAGACGATGCCGACCTGGCGGCCGCGGAAGCGCGCCAGTGCATCTTCATTGAGGGCATTGAACGAGGTGCCGTCGACGACCACTTCTCCGCTGTCAGGACGTTCGAGGCCCGCCATCACCATCAGCAAGGTCGACTTGCCCGAGCCCGACGGGCCGATCAGGCCGATGGCCTCGCCCGCTGCCACACGAAGGCTGATATCTTTGAGGATATGAACCCGTGCCGCGCCGGTGCCGAGGGAGAGATTGACGTTCCTGACGGCAATGGTGTCCGGCTCGACGTCGGTCAGTGAAGAGGATTCGATGAGACTGTCCATGGTTCGGTCATATGGCACTTCCGCTGGCGCGGTCGAGGCCCGGTTGCGAATCTTCGTGCACATACTCGTGTTGCTTATGGGCTTGATGACGGCCGCAAGCGCGCAGACACCAAGCCAGGGGAAAGCTCCGGCGAAGCCGATCAAGATGGTGGTGCTGGGCGATTCCCTGAGCGCCGGGTACGGTCTTCCAGGCCCGGCGGCATTCCCGGTCCGGCTGCAAAAAGCCTTGGAAGCCAAGGGGATAAAGGTCGAGATGAGCAATGCCGGGGTGTCCGGCGATACCGCCTCGGGTGGGCGCGAGCGGCTCGACTGGTCGGTGCCCGACGGAACCGACGCTGTCATCGTCGAGCTCGGCGCCAATGATGCGCTGCGCGGCATCGATCCCGCGGTGACGCGCGCCGCGCTGTCCGACATCATCACAAAGTTGCAGGCGCGCAAGATCGCCGTGCTCTTGTGCGGCATGCTCGCGCCRCCGAAYTATGGCAGYGACTATGCAGCGAAGTTCAACGCGATCTATCCGGATTTATCGAARTCGCTCGGCGTGCCGCTCTATCCGTTCTTCCTCGAYGGCGTCGCTGCCRATGCCAAGCTCAACCAGGCCGACGGCATGCATCCGACGGCGGAAGGTGTGGACATCGTCGTGAMGAATATYCTGCCCACGGTGGAGGCATTTSTCGGCGCAWTATCAGGGCAACGCAGTTGAAACGCAGGCAGCGAGCCGTRTCRTGTCCGTAGGTTTACGAGCTGTTAACGCCTCGTGCTTCGCAGAGTCACATAACTCGGGTACAAATAGTCATCGGTGATTCGTCGCCGGGCTTGTTACAGGGTGCGGGCTCCCAAAACCCGCGCCAAGCATCGAGGATTATAGCGATGCCGCGTCTGTTCACTGGTCTGGAAATTCCGGCCGATATCGGCCAATCCCTCTCCAATTTGCGTGGTGGCCTTCCTGGCGCACGCTGGATCGATCCCGAAAAYTATCAYGTCACTCTGCGCTTCATCGGCGACATCGATGGCCTCTGGGCCAACGAGATCGCGACGATGTTGTTTCGGGTGAACCGCAAACCGTTCGAGGTCAAGTTGCAGGGCCTGTCGAGCTTCGGCGGACGCAAGCCGCGCGCGGTGGTTGCCGCCGTCGAGCCGAGCCGGCCGCTGATCGAACTGCAAGCCGAGCTCGAGCGGATGATGCAGCGGATGGGGCTCGATCCCGAGGGCAGGAAATTCACGCCCCATGTCACGCTCGCGCGTTTGCATGACGCGTCGAGCCAGGACGTCGCGGATTATCTGTCCGTGCGCGGCTACTTCCCGAGCCGCACGTTCCTGGCGGACCGCTTCGTGCTGTTCTCGTCGCGCGCGTCGACCGGTGGCGGCCCCTACGTGGTCGAGGATGCTTACGAGTTCTGCGCGTAAGCCGTCCCGGGATCGCGTTTCCTGACGCTTGGTGAGGCCCGTGCCGCCGGCCGGGTATGCAAGGGCTTTTGGTTGCATACCCCATTCGCTTGCATACCCATTGGCACAATTCACGGCTTGCAATTTGCCGCGCACTAGGGCCGTAAGGTGGGCTCATGCTGTCCACCTCACCCAATTCGTTCCTCGAACACTATAAGGCCCTGGTCGCCTCCGGCGCGATCGAGGCCGATCCCGCGCAGGCCGTCGCCGCCGATGCGTTCGGCGCGCTGGACGAGCGGCTCGCGAGCTACAAGCCGCAGCGCAAGCAGAGCCTGCTCGGGCGGCTGTTCGGCGGCGACAAGGACGACAAGCCGCCGCGCGGGCTCTATGTCCATGGCGAGGTCGGTCGCGGCAAGACCATGCTGATGGACCTGTTCTTCCAGCAGAGCCCGGTCGAGCACAAGCGCCGCGCGCATTTCCATGAATTCATGGCCGAGGTGCATGAGCGCATCTATGGCTACCGCCAGCAGATCGCGCGTGGCGAGATCGCCGACGGCGACGTGATCGCGCTCACCGCGCAGGCGATCTTCGACGAAGCCTGGCTGCTCTGTTTCGACGAATTCCACGTCACCGACATCGCGGATGCGATGATCCTCGGGCGATTGTTCACCAAGCTGTTCGCCGACGGCGTCACCGTGGTCGCGACCTCCAATGTCGAGCCGTCGCGCCTCTATGAGGGCGGTCTCAATCGCGCGCTCTTCCTGCCCTTCATCGAATTACTCGCCAGCAAGGTCGACGTGATCAAGCTGGAGGCGCGCACCGATTTCCGGCTGGAGAAGTTGTTCGGCGTCAAGATGTGGCTGGTGCCGGCGGATGCAGCCGCCGATGCCGAGCTCGATGCGGCCTGGCGCAAGATGACCGGCAACGCGCTCTGCAAATCGCGCGACATCGCGATCAAGGGGCGCGTGCTGCACGTGCCGTGCTGCTCGCACGGCGTCGCGCGCTTCAGCTTTGCGGAGCTCTGCGAGAAGCCGCTTGCCGCGTCGGATTACCTGAGGCTCGCGCACGACTATCACACGATCCTGGTCGACCACATTCCGGTGATGGACTACGCCGAGCGCAACGCTGCCAAGCGTTTCATCTCGCTGATCGACACGCTCTATGACAACGCCGTGAAGCTGATGGCCTCGGCCGCGGCCGATCCGGTGTCGCTGTACCTTGCGGAGGACGGCATCGAGGCGATGGAGTTCAAGCGCACGTCCTCGCGTCTGATCGAAATGAGCTCGGAATCCTATCTGGCGCTGCCGCACGGGCGCAAGGATTCCTCCGCAAGCGGCGCGACGACCGGCCTTGTCGAGACCTGAGCGCGGATTGACGTCAGCCTTGGATTCAGCCTCGAATTCAGTCTTGCGCGCGGCCCGGTTCGGAGCAATTTTTCGTGTCCCGACGGCGGACGCTGCTGGCATGCCTGATCGAATTCAAGGCAGGCCCGGCAATCCGCCGGGGCGGCGACTTGAATGGATCATTCGAAAGGGATAACCACCCTTGCAACCGACTTCCCTCCCTCCTGCACCAAGTTCAAAGGACTGATTTCCCATGGCACGCGACAAGATTGCACTGATTGGCTCCGGACAGATCGGCGGAACGCTGGCGCACCTCGTTGGCCTCAAGGAACTCGGAGACGTCGTGCTGTTCGATATCGCCGAGGGCGTGCCGCAGGGCAAAGCGCTCGACATCGCGCAGTCGTCGCCGGTCGACGGCTTCGACTCCAACCTGGTCGGCGCCAATTCCTATGAAGCGCTCGACGGCGCCAAGGTCTGCATCGTCACCGCGGGCGTGCCGCGCAAGCCCGGCATGAGCCGCGACGATCTSYTGTCGATCAACCTCAAGGTCATGGAGCAGGTCGGCGCCGGCATCAAGAARTACGCCCCCGACGCCTTCGTCATCTGCATCACCAACCCGCTGGAYGCGATGGTCTGGGCGCTGCAGAAGGCYTCGGGCCTGCCGCACAAGAAGGTGGTCGGCATGGCCGGCGTGCTCGACTCSGCGCGCTTCCGCTAYTTCCTGGCCGACGAATTCAACGTCTCGGTCGAGGAYGTCACCGCYTTCGTGCTCGGCGGCCACGGCGACACCATGGTGCCGCTGACCCGCTACTCSACYGTYGCCGGCATCCCGCTGCCCGACCTSGTCAAGATGGGCTGGACCTCRCAGGCYCGCATCGACGAGATCGTCGACCGCACCCGCAATGGYGGYGCCGAGATCGTCAACCTGCTSAAGACCGGCTCGGCCTTCTATGCGCCGGCMGCGTCGGCGATCGCGATGGCCGAGAGCTACCTGAAGGACAAGAAGCGCGTGCTGCCCTGCGCCGCCTATCTCAACGGCGARTAYGGCGTGAAGGACATGTATGTCGGCGTGCCCACSGTGATCGGCTCCAAGGGTGTCGAGCGCGTSGTCGAGATCGARCTGGCCGGCAAGGACCGYGAAGCCTTCGACAAGTCGGTCGGCGCGGTGCAGGGTCTGGTCGACGCCTGCAAGAAGATCGCGCCCGATCTGCTCGGCAAGTAATCTCATTCGGCAATCACCCGATAGGCGGTTTCGATCGCCTGTCGGGTGCAAGATGATGAAATTCCGACGGATTTTGTAGTTGCGCGAGCTTTGGTATATGGTATGCCAGCCTTCAAGGCTGACGTGAAGTTCGCCGCACGAGGGTTTGGGAGCGACTTTCCATGAATATCCATGAATACCAGGCCAAGGCGCTGCTGCATGAATTCGGCGTGCCGATCTCGCGCGGCGTCGCGGTGTTGAAGGCTGAAGACGCCGACGCGGCGGCCAAGCAGCTGCCCGGCCCGATCTGGGTGGTGAAGAGCCAGATCCATGCCGGCGGCCGCGGCAAGGGCAAGTTCAAGGAAGCCTCCGCCGGCGACAAGGGCGGTGTCCGGATCGCCAAGTCGGTCGCCGAAGTCGACGAGTTCGCCAAGCAGATGCTCGGCGCGACGCTGGTCACGGTGCAGACCGGCCCGCACGGCAAGCAGGTCAACCGCCTCTACATCGAGGAAGGCTCCGACATCGACAAGGAGTTCTATCTCTCGATCCTGGTCAATCGCGAGACCTCGGAGATTTCCTTCGTGGTGTCGACCGAAGGCGGCGTCAACATCGAGGACGTSGCGCATTCGACCCCSGAGAAGATCGTCTCCTTCTCGGTCGATCCMGCCACCGGCATCATGCCGCATCACGGCCGCACCGTCGCCGAGGCGCTGAAGCTGAAGGGCGATCTCGCCAAGCAGGCCGAGAAGCTGACCGCCCAGCTCTACGCGGCGTTCGCCGCCAAGGACATGGCGATGCTCGAGATCAACCCGCTCGTCGTCACCAAGCAGGGCCAGCTCCGCGTGCTCGACGCCAAGGTCTCGTTCGACAGCAACGCGCTCTACCGTCATCCGGACGTGGTCGCGCTGCGCGACGAGACCGAGGAAGACGCCAAGGAGATCGAGGCGTCGAAATATGATCTCAACTACGTCACGCTTGACGGCAATATCGGCTGCATGGTCAACGGCGCCGGCCTTGCCATGGCGACGATGGACATCATCAAGCTCTACGGCATGGCGCCGGCCAACTTCCTCGACGTCGGCGGCGGGGCCAGCGTGGAGAAGGTCGCGGCCGCGTTCAAGATCATCACCGCCGATCCGAACGTGAAGGGCATCCTGGTCAACATCTTCGGCGGCATCATGAAGTGCGACGTGATCGCCGAGGGTGTGGTCGCSGCGGTGAAGCAGGTCGGCCTCAAGGTGCCGCTGGTGGTGCGCCTCGAAGGCACCAATGTCGAGCAGGGCAAGAAGATCATCCGCGAGAGCGGCCTCAACGTCGTGCCCGCCGACAATCTCGACGATGCCGCGCAGAAGATCGTGAAAGCCGTCAAGGGAGGCTAACGATGGCCGATCATCTCGACGCTCCGACACCGCTGGAAGAGCACCGCAAGCTCGCGGTTTTCGCCGGCGAGTGGAGCGGCGAAGAGATGGTCTATCCGTCGCGCTGGACCGCCGGCGGTGCGGCCACCTCGCATGTCGTTGCGCGCATCGCGCTCAACGGCTTCTACCTGATCCAGGACAGCGTGCAGACCCGCGACGGCAAGGAAAGCTTCGCCACCCACGGCGTCTTCACCTACGACCGCGACGACCGGGCCTACAAACTGTTCTGGCACGATTCGCTCGGCTACTACCCGCCGTCGCCGGCCTCCGGCGGCTGGGCGGGCAAGTCGCTGGTCCTGGTGCGCGGCTCGCTGCGCGGCAATGCSCGTCACGTCTACGAGGTCGTCGACGACAACACCTACARCATGAAGATCCAATTCTCGCCTGACGCGGAAGGCTGGGCCGAYGTGCTCACCGGCGTGTACCGGCGTGTTCACTGAAACCATTCGCGAAAGCATCCCATGTCCATTCTGATCGACAAGAACACCAAGGTCATCTGCCAGGGCTTCACCGGCAAGAACGGCACCTTCCATTCGGAAGCGGCGATCGCTTACGGCACCAAGATGGTCGGCGGCGTGGCGCCGGGCAAAGGCGGCTCGACCCATCTCAATCTGCCGGTGTTCGACACCGTCGCCGAGGCGCGGCAGAAGACCGGCGCCGATGCCAGCGTGGTCTATGTGCCGCCGCCGGGCGCGGCGGATGCGATCTGCGAGGCGATCGATGCCGAGATCCCGCTGATCGTCTGCATCACCGAAGGCATTCCGGTGCTCGACATGGTGCGCGTCAAGCGTTCGCTGTCGGGTTCGAAGTCGCGGCTGATCGGGCCGAACTGCCCGGGCGTGATGACCGCCGGCGAGTGCAAGATCGGCATCATGCCGGCCAACATCTTCAAGCCCGGCTCGGTCGGCATCGTCTCGCGCTCCGGCACCCTGACCTATGAGGCGGTGTTCCAGACCACCCAGGAGGGCCTCGGCCAGACCACCGCGGTCGGCATTGGCGGCGACCCGGTCAAGGGCACCGAATTCATCGACGTGCTGGAGATGTTCCTGGCCGACGAGAACACCAAGTCGATCGTCATGATCGGCGAGATCGGCGGTTCCGCCGAGGAAGACGCCGCCCAGTTCCTCAAGGACGAGGCCAAGCGCGGCCGCAAGAAGCCGATGGTTGGTTTCATTGCCGGTGTCACCGCACCTCCCGGCCGTCGCATGGGCCATGCCGGTGCGATCATCGCAGGCGGCAAGGGCGACGCCGGTTCCAAGACCGCGGCGATGGAGTCCGCCGGGATCAAGGTGTCGCCGTCGCCGGCACGGCTCGGGCATACGCTCGCCGAGATGCTGAAGTAACCGCCTCCGAACGGAGCTTGCGGCGTATTTGGGTTGTTTTCCGGCGGTTCCCGTTCCGGGAACCGCTTTTGTCGGCCGATGTCAGTGTTCAACGCGCCGATCATTAAATTTTGAATTCAAATTCATTTCATAGTTCTTTTAGGCAGGAATATCCGTCCTAGATAGGGTAAAGGATATCGATCCAGCCGGCGCTCTTCCCAGACCGGCACTTGCGCCGTCTCCTGCGCGCGAACCGAAAAAATCACCAGGACTGCCCCATGTCTCGCCAAGACGCGAACGCTGCTTTTGCTCTCTCCTCATTCCTGCAGGGCACCAACGCCGCCTATATCGACGACCTGTACGCCCGCTACGAGCAGGACCCGTCGTCGGTCGACGCGGAATGGCAGGATTTCTTCAAGAGCCTGAAGGACGCCCCGGCCGACGTCCAGAAGAACGCCGAGGGCGCCTCCTGGGGACGCGACAACTGGCCGCTGACGCCGCGCGACGAACTGACCTCGGCGCTGGACGGCAACTGGGCCCAGGTCGAGAAGGCGGTCGGCAGCAAGCTCGCGGCCAAGGCGCAGGCCAAGGGTGCCGCGCTCTCCGACGCCGACGTGCATCAGGCCACCCGCGATTCGGTTCGCGCGCTGATGCTGATCCGCGCCTACCGCATGCGCGGCCATTTCCACGCCAAGCTCGACCCGCTCGGCATCGAGGCGCCGCGCGACCGCGAGGAGCTCGATCCACGCTCCTACGGCTTCACCGAGGCCGACTTCGACCGCAAGATCTTCCTCGACCATGTGCTCGGCCTCGAATACGGCACGCTGCGCGAGATCGTCCAGATCTGCGAGCGCACCTACTGCCAGACGCTCGGCGTCGAGTTCATGCACATCTCCAACGCCGCGCAGAAGGCATGGATCCAGGAGCGCATCGAGGGGCCGGACAAGGAGATCAGCTTCACGCCCGAGGGTCGCCGCGCGATCCTCAGGAAGTTGATCGAAGCCGACGGCTTCGAGAAGTTCTGCGATACCAAGTTCACCGGCACCAAGCGCTTCGGCCTCGACGGTGGTGAATCGCTGATTCCGGCGCTGGAACAGATCATCAAGCGCGGCGGCAATCTCGGCGTGAAGGAGATCATCGTCGGCATGCCGCATCGTGGCCGCCTCAACGTGCTGACTCAGGTGATGGGCAAGCCGCACCGCGCGCTGTTCCACGAGTTCAAGGGCGGTTCGGCCAACCCCGACTCGGTCGAAGGCTCCGGCGACGTCAAGTATCACCTCGGTGCCTCATCGGACCGCGAGTTCGACGGCAACAGCATCCATCTGTCGCTGACCGCAAACCCGTCGCATCTCGAGATCGTCGATCCCGTCGTGCTCGGCAAGGTGCGCGCCAAGCAGGATCAGCACGGTGATCCGCCTGACATGCGCATCTCGGTGCTGCCGCTCCTGATGCATGGCGATGCGGCGTTCGCGGGGCAGGGCGTGGTGGCGGAGTGCTTCAGTCTGTCCGACCTGAAGGGCTATCGCACCGGCGGCTCGCTGCATTTCATCGTCAACAACCAGATCGGCTTCACCACCTATCCGCGCTACTCGCGTTCGTCGCCGTATCCGTCCGACGTGGCGAAGATGATCGATGCGCCGATCTTCCACGTCAATGGCGACGATCCGGAAGCCGTGGTGTTCGCGGCCAAGGTTGCGATCGAGTTCCGGCAGAAATTCCACAAGCCGGTCGTGATCGACATGTTCTGCTACCGTCGCCACGGCCACAATGAGGGCGACGAGCCGGCGTTCACCCAGCCGGTGATGTACAAGAAGATCGCCTCGCACCCGACCACGCTGGAAATCTACGCCAAGCGGCTGGTCGCCGACGGCGTGATGACCGAGGGTGAGGTCGAGAAGGCCAAGGCCGACTGGCGCGCGCGGCTCGATGCCGAGTTCGAGGCCGGCGCCGGCTACAAGCCGAACAAGGCGGACTGGCTCGACGGCAAATGGGCCGGCTTCAAGATCGCCGACCAGGAAGAGGACGCCCGCCGCGGCGTCACCGGCGTCGATGTCGCCGTGCTCAAGGAGATCGGCCGCAAGATCACCAAGGTGCCGGACGGCTTCCATGTCCATCGCACCATCCAGCGCTTCCTCGACAACCGCGCCAAGGCGATCGACAGCGGCGTCGGCATCGACTGGGCAACCGGCGAGGCGCTGGCGTTCTGCACGCTGTTGCAGGAAGGCCATCACGTGCGCCTGTCCGGGCAGGATTCCGAACGCGGTACGTTCTCGCAGCGCCACTCGGTCCTGATCGATCAGGAGGACGAGAGCCGCTACACCCCGTTCAACCATCTCGGCGGCAACGACACCGGCCATTACGAGGTCATCAACTCGCTGCTGTCGGAAGAGGCGGTGCTCGGCTTCGAATACGGCTACTCGCTGGCCGAGCCGAATGCGCTGGCGCTCTGGGAAGCGCAGTTCGGCGACTTCGCCAACGGCGCCCAGGTGGTGTTCGACCAGTTCATCTCCTCGGGCGAACGCAAATGGCTGCGCATGTCCGGCCTGGTCTGCCTGCTGCCGCACGGCTACGAAGGGCAGGGACCCGAGCACTCCTCCGCGCGCCTCGAGCGCTATTTGCAGATGTGCGCCGAGGACAACATGCAGGTGGTCAATCCGACCACGCCGGCGAACTACTTCCACGTGCTGCGGCGTCAGCTGCATCGCGAAATCCGCAAGCCGCTGATCCTGATGACGCCGAAGTCGCTGTTGCGTCACAAGCGCGCGGTGTCGCGGCTCGACGAGCTCGGCAAGAACGCCACCTTCCACCGCATCCTGTACGATGACGCGCAGATGCTGCCGGACGAGAAGATCAAGCTGGTGCCGGACGACAAGATCCGTCGCGTCGTGCTGTGCTCCGGCAAGGTCTATTACGACCTGTACGAGGAGCGCGAGAAGCGCGGCGTCGACGACATCTACCTGCTGCGCATCGAGCAGCTCTATCCGGTGCCGCTGAAGGCGCTGGTGCAGGAGCTCGGCCGCTTCAAGGGGGCCGAGGTGGTCTGGTGCCAGGAAGAGCCGCGCAACATGGGTTCCTGGCACTTCATCGAGCCCTATCTCGAATGGGTGCTGAACCAGATCAACGCTGCCAACAAGCGTCCGCGCTATGCCGGCCGGCCGGCTTCGGCAGCGACCGCCACCGGTTTGATGTCGAAACATCTCGCGCAGCTCAAGGCGCTGCTCGATGACGCACTGAACTAACGATCTTCACCAACACCATGCCCCGCCTTGTGCGCAATTGCGCACCGGAGCGGGGCATCCGGTATCCCGCGTCATCCAGCAGAATGGCTGTCGTCACGGAGTACCGGATCGTTCGCTTTGGCGGATGGTGGCAGCCAAGTTCTACGACCGCACATTTTGCGACCGCAAGGCTATCGAGGAAAAGACCATGACTGAAATTCGCGTTCCAACGCTCGGCGAATCCGTGACCGAGGCCACCATCGGCCGCTGGTTCAAGAAGGCCGGTGAAGCGGTAGCGGTGGACGAGCCGTTGGTGGAACTGGAGACCGACAAGGTCACCATCGAGGTGCCCGCGCCGGTCGCCGGCACCCTCGGCGAGATCATCGCCAAGGACGGCGAGACCGTTGCCGTCGGCGCGCTGCTCGGCCAGATCAATGACGGCGCCGTCGCGGCCAAGCCCGCTGCTGCCGCTGCTCCGGCCAAGGCCGCCGCGCCTGCGCCCGCCGCGGCCCCGGCTCCGGCCGCCGCTGCGCCGAAGGCGCCCCCGGCGGATGCGCCGCTCGCCCCGTCGGTGCGCAAGCTGTCCGCCGAGAGCGGCGTCGATGCCTCCACCGTTCCGGGCTCCGGCAAGGACGGCCGCGTCACCAAGGGCGACATGCTGGCCGCGATCGAGAAGGCCGCCTCGGCGCCGACCCCGGTCAACCAGCCGGCCGCCGCCGTGCAGGTCCGTGCGCCGTCGCCGGCCGATGACGCCGCGCGCGAGGAGCGGGTGAAGATGACCCGGCTGCGCCAGACCATCGCGCGCCGCCTCAAGGACGTGCAGAACACCGCCGCGATGCTGACCACCTTCAACGAGGTCGACATGACCGAGGTGATGAAGCTGCGCGCGCTCTACAAGGATACGTTCGAGAAGAAGCACGGCTCGAAGCTCGGCTTCATGGGCTTCTTCACCAAGGCGGTCGTGCAGGGGCTGAAGGACATTCCGGCTGTCAACGCCGAGATCGACGGCTCCGACCTGATCTACAAGAACTACTATCACATCGGCGTCGCGGTCGGCACCGATCGCGGCCTGGTGGTKCCTGTCGTSCGCGACTGCGACCAYAAGTCGATCGCCGAGATCGAGAAGGGAATCGCCGACTTCGGYCGCCGCGCCCGCGACGGYCAGCTCAAGATCGACGAGATGCARGGCGGCACCTTCACCATCACCAATGGCGGCATCTACGGCTCGYTGATGTCGACGCCGATCCTCAACGCGCCGCAGTCCGGCATCCTCGGCATGCACAAGATCCAGGAGCGGCCGATGGTGGTCGGCGGCAAGATCGAGGTGCGCCCGATGATGTATCTGGCGCTGTCCTACGATCACCGCGTGATCGACGGCAAGGAAGCGGTCACCTTCCTGGTCCGCGTCAAGGAAAGCCTGGAGGATCCGGCCCGCCTGGTGCTGGATCTCTAAGATCGTCTCGCGTGCGGCGCCCGATCGGTTCGGGCGCCGCGATCCATTGGGCACTCACGTTTGGGGATCGATGTGACGGACAAGGTCGTTGTCATCACCGGCGGCAGCCGCGGCATCGGCCGCGCCACTGCATTGGCTGCTGCGGCACGCGGCTATCGTGTCGTCGTCGGCTACGCCACCAACCAGGCCGCGGCGGATGAAGTCGTTTCCTCGATCGAGGCCAAGAACGGCAAGGCGATCGCGGTGAAATGCGACGTCGGCAGCGAGGCGGACATCCTCGCGCTGTTCAAGGCCGCCGATGGCTTCGGCACGCTCGGCGCGCTGGTCAACAATGCCGGCATCGTCGGCAAGAGCGGCGTCCGCGTCGACGAGATGTCGGCGGAGCGCATCCAGCAGATGATGGCGGTCAATGTCACCGGCAGCATCCTGTGCGCGCGCGAGGCGGTGAAGCGCATGTCGACCAAACACGGCGGCAAGGGCGGCGTCATCGTCAATTTGTCCTCGGTCGCGGCCAAGCTCGGCGCGCCCAACACCTATGTCGACTATGCAGCCTCCAAGGGGGCGATCGATTCCTTCACCGTCGGCCTCGGCTACGAAGTCGCCAATGAAGGCATCCGCGTCGCCGGCATTCGCCCCGGCCTGATCGACACTGATATTCACGCCGCGGGCGGCGAGCCCGATCGCGCGCATCGGCTGGCCCATATGGTGCCGATGAAGCGCGTCGGCACCGCGGATGAAATCGCCAACGCCATCGTCTGGCTGATCTCGGACGAGGCCTCCTACGTCACCAGCGCGATCCTCGACGTGTCGGGCGGTCGCTAACCGCTGTTCCAGTTTCTAGCTACAGGACCTCAATCATGGCTTCTTACGATCTTGTCGTCATCGGTACCGGACCCGGCGGTTACGTCTGCGCGATCCGCGCGGCGCAACTCGGCATGAAGGTCGCCGTGGTCGAGAAGAACGCGACGCTGGGCGGCACCTGCCTCAACGTCGGCTGCATGCCGTCGAAGGCGCTGCTGCACGCTTCCGAGATGTTCGAGGAAGCCGGACACTCCTTCGCCAAGATGGGCGTCAGCGTCYCGGYGCCGAAGCTCGATYTGCCGGCGATGATGAACTTCAAGCAGCARGGCATCGACGGCAACGTCAAGGGCGTCGAGTTCCTGATGAAGAAGAACAAGATCGACGTGCTCAAGGGCACCGGCAAGATCCTTGGCGCCGGCAAGGTCGAGGTCACCGGCGACGGCAAGACCGAGACCGTCGAGACCAAGAACATCGTAATCGCCACCGGCTCGGACATCGCGCGCCTGAAGGGCATCGAGATCGACGAGAAGCGCATCGTGTCGTCGACCGGCGCGCTGTCGCTGGACAAGGTGCCGGGCAGCCTGCTGATCGTCGGCGCCGGCGTGATCGGGCTCGAGCTCGGCTCGGTCTGGCATCGCCTCGGTGCCAAGGTCACCGTCGTCGAATTCCTCGACCGCATCCTGCCCGGCATGGACGGCGAGGTCGCCAAGCAATTCCAGCGCATCCTGGAGAAGCAGGGTTTTGCCTTCAAGCTCGGCGCCAAGGTCACCTCGGTCGACACGTCCGGCAAGACGTTGCAGGCCAAGGTCGAGCCGGCTGCCGGCGGCGCTGCTGAAACCATCGAAGCCGACGTGGTGCTCGTGTGTATCGGCCGCGTGCCCTACACCGAGGGCCTCGGGCTGAAGGAAGCCGGCGTCGCGCTCGACAACCGCGGTCGCGTCGAGATCGATTCGCACTTCTCGACCAGTGTGAAGGGCATCTATGCGATCGGTGACGTCGTCGCCGGTCCGATGCTGGCGCACAAAGCGGAAGACGAAGGCGTCGCCTGTGCGGAGATCATCGCGGGCCAGGCCGGCCACGTGAACTACGACGTCATTCCAGGCGTTGTGTATACCACGCCGGAAGTGTCGTCGGTCGGCAAGACCGAGGAAGACCTCAAGCAGGCGGGCGTCGCCTACACCGTCGGCAAATTTCCGTTCACCGCGAACGGCCGCTCCAAGGTCAACCAGACCACTGACGGTTTTGTGAAGGTTCTCGCAGATGCGAAGACCGATCGGGTGCTCGGCGTCCACATCGTCGGCATCGAGGCCGGCGAAATGATCCATGAAGCCTGCGTTCTGATGGAATTCGGTGGTTCAGCGGAAGATCTGGCGCGCACCTGCCACGCCCATCCGACCCGTTCGGAGGCGATAAAGGAAGCCGCGCTTGCGGTCGGCAAGCGCGCCATCCATATGTGATCGAACGTCCGGCGCGAGCCGGGCTGTAGCATGATCCGGAAGAGTGCGAAGCGGTTTCCCGGAAGGATCATGCTCAAACCAGGAGCTGAAGCGCGATGATTCAACCCGGTCTCATCGCGCTTTAGGATCACAGTGATGTTGCGCCGCCTGCTTCAGCCGGTCTGGGTCCTGCTTGCGATCATCTTCCTGATCGAGGCCTGGCTATGGGACCATGTCGAGCCGATCGTGGCGCGCGTGGTGGCGTGGATTCCGCTGCGCGCGCTCAAGCAATGGCTTGCCGACCGGGTCGATGCGCTGTCACCGGCGATGACCCTGATCGTGTTCGTGGTGCCGCTGATCCCGCTGTTTCCGCTCAAGCTGGTCGGGCTCTGGCTATTGGCCAACCAGTACTGGTTCAGCGCGGTGTCGCTGATCCTGTTCGCCAAGATCGTCGGTGTCGGCGTCACCGCGTTCCTGTTCGACGTCACCCGGTCGAAATTGCTGGAGATGCCGTGGTTCGAGGCACTCTATAATTTCGTCGTGGCGCTGCGCGCCAAGGCCACCGCACTGGTCGAGCCGGTCAAGCGGCGCGTCCTCGACATGATCCGTGGCGACGGCGACAGCTGGTCGGCGCGCACGCTGCGCCTGATCGCCCGCTTCCGCAAAAGCGTGCATCAGACCAGCAAGGTGCTTTAGGCAGCCCTGTCGCTCTCGTCATCCTGACAGGATGTGAAGCTTTGTCCTCATCCACCGCTGTCGTCGCCCGGCTCGACCGGGCGATCCAGTACGCCGCGGCCTGTCGGCTCAAGCACGACCGCCTCTGGAATACTGGATCACCCGCATGCGCGGCTGATGACACTGAGCAAGCCAAATTCCGCGACCCTGGCAGGGTGACGGAGGTAAAGCGAAGCCTCGCCTCAATGCAGATGCAGCAAATGCGGCTGCAACAGGCCAAGCAACGTCATCGCGATGCCGGCGAGCGTCACCAAGCCGGACACCCAGGCGAGCGCCGCGATCCCGGTGATGATGGTCGCGGACGCCAGCACGATGGCGATCTGGAAGGCCGCGGACGCCAGCTCGAAGTGATGATACTTCGCGGTGGCCTCGTCGCGCTCGTGCTCGGCGTGCTTGGCACGTTCGGCGAGTTGCTCCGAACCCTCGCCGGTGTCCGGCTCCGAGCGGTAGCGCGCCGCGGTCTTCTGCCAGTCGTCGATCTGCTTCTGGAGCGCGGCCTTGGCCGCCTCGTCGGTGGTGGTGGCGAGGTTCAGCTTGCCCTGTTCGGCCGCGGTCTGCACCGCGGTGCGGCGGATGCTCTTGGCCTGGAAGAAGGCCCAGAGGTTGGACGCCTCGACATTCTTGCTGATCGATTCGGTCTGSGCGCCYTTGCCGAGCGTTTCSGACARCGCCAGGCASAGGGCGATCACSGCGATCAGGAGSGCGATCTTCTTGTTCTCGCCCGAGGCATGCTCGGCATGCTCAGCGTGCTCCATACTTTCATGTGCGCTCATGATTCCCCCTCCGGATGAGACCGCGCCACGATTGCCGAATGCAGCGCACAAGGCAAGGGGCGGAGGGTTTATGGCAGCCGTATGAAGATGAACGGCGCCTTACTTTAAACGCAGATACGGGCGTTCAGCCGCGCGGGTGCGCGGAGCGATAGACCTCGAGCAGGCGCTCGCTGTCGATGCCGGTGTAGATCTGCGTGGTCGACAGCGAGGCGTGGCCGAGCAATTCCTGGATCGCGCGCAGGTCGCCGCCGCGGCTCAAGAGATGCGTGGCGAAGGAGTGCCGCAAGGCATGCGGCGTTGCGCTGTCGGGCAGGCCGAGCGCGCCGCGCAGCCGCTCCATGGTCAGCTGGATGATCCGCGGGCTCAAGGGGCCGCCACGCGCACCGACGAACATCGGTCCGGTCGGGCTGAGCTGATGCGGGCAGACCGCCGCATAGTCGGCAATCAATTGCAGCACGTTTTGCAGCACCGGCACCATGCGGGTCTTGTTGCCCTTGCCAGTGACGACCAGCACGTCGCCGTCGCCCGGTCTCGGCACGTCGCGGCGCTTCAGCCCAAGCGCCTCGGAGATGCGCAGGCCCGAACCATAGAGCAGCGCCATCACCGCGGCGTCCCGCACCAGGATCCAGGTCTCGCGCTCCTCGCCGGCGCGCTCGTCGGCGTCGGCGAAACGCCTCGCCGCCTCGACATGGATCGGCTTCGGCAGGCTCTTCGCCACCTTGGGAGCGCGGATCGCCGAGAGCGCGCCGACCTTGCCCTTGCCTTCGCGTTCCAGGAAGCGTCCGAACGAGCGCAGGCCGGCCAGCGCCCGCATCAACGATCGCCCGCCGATCTCGTCCGCGCGGCGCATCGCCATGAAGGCTCTGAYGTCGCTCGCCTCGAGCGCGGAAAATGCCGCCAGCGTCACCCGCGCGCCCCAGTGCTCGGCGAGGAATGCCAGGCATTGCCGCACATCGCGCGAATAGGCCTCGAGCGTCTTCGGCGACAGCCGTCGCTCGGAACGCAGATGCGACAGCCAGCGCGTCATCTCCTGCGTCACCGTCGTGTCGGCGCAGTCGAGTTCGAGCGGTGGATTGGGCTGATCGGTCCGGGCCATCTCTCAAGGGCTACGTGTCTCAAGGACTATTGGCGCTGCGATTCTCCTGACTATATCGCACTGCCTTCGTTTACTGTTCGCTAAGACCGCGAAGCAGTGCTAGTCCGCCGCAAAGTTGATTCAATGGACCATCCCACGCGCCCCAACCCAGCCTCGGCGTCGACGACAGGAATCGTCGATGTGCTGGTGCCTGTGGCGCTGAACCAGACCTATTCCTACCGCGTGCCGCGCGGCATGGCGCTCGCGCCTGGTGACGTGATCTCCGTTCCGCTCGGGCCGCGCGAGGTGGTCGCGGTGGTTTGGGCCGAGAATGCCAGGCCCGATCCGCGGCTGCACAACCGGCTCAAGGACGTCAGCGAGAAGCTCGATGTTCCGCCGCTCAGAGCGGAGTTGCGTCAGCTGGTCGACTGGGTCTCCACCTACACGTTGTCGGCGCGCGGCATGGTGCTGCGGATGACGCTGCGGATGGGCGAGAACCTCGGGCCGGAGCGGATGCGGCTCGGTGTGCGCCTGGTCGGGGAGCCGCCGCGGCGCCTGACGCCGGCGCGCCGTCGCGTGATCGAGGTGCTGTCGGACCGCTTGCTGCACGGCAAGTCGGAGGCGGCGCGCGAGGCCGGCGTCAGTTCCGGCGTGATCGACGGTCTGGTCGACGAAGGCACGTTGACGGTCGAGGCGATGCCGCCGCCTGCCGCACCGCCGGTGCCCGATCCCTCCTATGCGCAGCCGGATTTCTCGCGCGAGCAGCGCAGCGCGGTCGACATGCTGCGGACGCTGGCGGCGAGCGGCAGCTTTCATGTCGCGCTGCTCGACGGCGTCACCGGCTCCGGCAAGACCGAGGTCTATTTCGAGGCGATCGCCGAGAATATCCGCCGCGGCAARCAGACGCTGATCCTGATGCCGGAAATCGCGCTGACCGGCCAGTTTCTCGACCGCTTCGCGCAGCGTTTCGGCGTGCGGCCGCTGGAATGGCATTCGGAGCTGACGCCGCGCACCCGGGCGCGCAACTGGGCCGCGATATCGGAGGGCAAGGCGCCGGTCGTGGTCGGCGCCCGCTCGGCGTTGTTCCTGCCCTACGCCGATCTCGGCCTCATCATCGTCGATGAGGAACACGACCAGGCCTACAAGCAGGACGAGGGCGCGCATTATCACGCGCGCGACATGGCGGTGGTCCGCGCCCATATTGCCAAGATCCCGATCGTGCTGGCGTCGGCCACGCCGTCGGTCGAGAGCGAAGTCAATGCGCGCAAGGGGCGCTACCAGCGCGTCGCACTGCCGTCGCGGTTCGGCGGCCAGCACATGCCGCAGATCGAGGCGATCGACATGCGGCGCGCCCCGCCGCCGCGCGGGCGGTTCATCTCGCCGGTTCTGGCGGAGCAGATTCGCCATGCGATCGAGCGCCGCGAGCAGGCGCTCTTGTTCCTCAATCGCCGCGGCTATGCGCCGCTGACGCTATGCCGCGCCTGCGGCCACCGCTTTGCCTGCACGATCTGCGACGCCTGGCTGGTCGATCATCGCTTCCGCCAGCGGCTGGTCTGCCATCATTGCGGGTTCTCGATGCCGCGCCCGAACATTTGCCCGCATTGCGCGGCCGAGGAATCGCTGGTTGCGGTCGGTCCCGGCGTCGAGCGCCTGCAGGAGGAGGCCGCCAGCATTTTCCCCGAAGCCCGTAGCATGGTGCTGTCGAGCGACCTCATCACCTCGATCGAGACCATGCGCAGCGAGCTCAACGAGATCGCCGAGGGGCGGGTCGATATCATCATCGGCACCCAGCTGGTGGCGAAGGGGCACAATTTCCCGCGGCTCAACCTGGTCGGCGTCATCGACGCCGATCTCGGCCTGAGCAACGGCGATCCGCGCGCTGCCGAGCGCACGTTCCAGCTCCTGAATCAGGTGGTCGGCCGTGCCGGCCGCGAGCAGGGCCGCGGCGTCGGCTATCTGCAGACCCACCAGCCGGAGCATCCGGTCATCAAGGCTTTGATCGCGAACGACCGCGAGGCGTTCTACGCCAGCGAGATCGATATCCGCGAGCGCACCGGCTATCCGCCGTTCGGCCGGTTGGCGAGCCTGATCGTCTCCGCCGGCGACCGTCCGACCGCGGAGGGCTTTGCGCGCAAGCTCGCCGCGGTGGCRCCGCTCGACGAGCGGATCCAGGTGCTCGGCCCCGCCGAGGCGCCGCTTGCCGTCATCAAAGGCCGCTACCGCTTCCGCCTGCTGGTGAAGTCGCTGCGCAATGTCGACCTGTCGCAATATCTGCGCGACTGGCTGGCAGCTGGTCCCAAGACCAAGGGCAATCTGAAGCTCGAGGTCGATGTCGATCCGCAGAGCTTTTTGTAATTTCCGGCCTCGTCATTCCGGGGCGCGCGAAGCGTGAGTCCGGAATCCATTTATCACCAACGCTGCGGCCTGATGGATTCCGGGCTCGTCGCTTCGCTCCGCCCCGGAATGGCGAGGTAAGAGAAAGAAAAAGCCTGCCGTCATTTGCGACGGCAGGCTTCTTGGCGCGAGGCGGGCCTCGCGGCCGTTACGCAACACAACGCGTACTGAACTTGCTTAGGAAACGACCTCGGCAGTGACGCGGCCGACGCCGCGACCGGTCAGGCCGATGGCGCGGGCCGCGCCGGTAGAGAGGTCGAGCACGCGGCCGCGGATGAACGGGCCACGATCGTTGATGGTGACGACGACGCTGCGGCCGCCATGGGTGACGCGMAGCTTGGTGCCGAACGGCAGCGAGCGATGGGCGGCGGTCATGGCGTTCTGGTTGAAGCGCTGACCGGAAGCGGTGCGGCTGCCCGACTCATTGCCATAGAAGGAGGCCATCCCCGAGAACGAGTGGCCGCCGGACGGCTGGATCGATGCATTGGCGTCGCGCCAGGACGAGCCTTCGGCGCGGGCATGATGATGGTGGTGGCGATGATGATGGTGCCTGGACTTCGCGGACGCCTCCGTCACGCTGCCCCCGACCAGGATAGTTGCGGCGACAAACGCAAGCGCCGTACGCGAGCGGGTTACATTGCCCGCCGCCTTCTTGATATTCAGCATTGATAAGACCCTCAGACAGTATTGCCGCAAACACGGCAAGTGGAACCCCCGTCCCTTCGTTGACCAAGGCCGTTTGATTTCGCAATGAGGCACGAATTGGGCAGTAAATCCCAATTGTCTCGCGCTGAAATATCTTGTTACCGCTTTGGGGTATTCAGTCGGCGTTCTGTAATCTTACCCGTTAACCAATTTTTAACGATATATATACTATCGAATACTGATTAGATGCTGAGCGGTAAGTTTTCGGTAAGTATTCGCCAAATGGAATGGCGGGCCGTTCCGGGTTCCTTGCGTGCCAGGCCATAGGCCCATGCAGATTCTTGATGGAACAAAATCGCGGCGGCGAGAATCGGGGCCAGCGCTGCAGATTTCCGCGCGCCGAATTTTCCGTTTCGATCGCCTGCTGCGAGCCGCTGAAAAGCGCATGCGACAAGGCGGCTCTCACGATGCCGTCATGTTGCACCTGCGCGATTGCTATGTTAGCAAAGCCGCGATTTTAACGATCCCGGCACGTCCTGTGCCGGTCGAAAATCGAAGTCCCGCTTGAATTCCAAGGGCTTGGATCGCTAGGCGCTGCTTTGGTGGCGACGGTTTTTCCCTTGCGAATTTGACAGCAAAAAAGAGCGAGCTCGTGGCTGCTGAAGATCCGTCCGTTTCGGGAGTKTCCGGTCGTTAYGCAACGGCCCTGTTCGAGTTGGCGCGCGACGAGAATTCCGTCGACCAGGTGAGGGGCGATCTCGACAAATTCGAGGCCATCCTCAACGACAGYGCCGAYCTCAAGCGCCTGGTGCGCAGCCCGGTGTTCGCCGCCGACATCCAGCTCAAGGCGCTGAGCGCGGTGCTCGACAAGGCCGGCATCGCCGGYACCACGGCCAAGTTTCTCAAGGTGCTGACCGCCAACCGCCGGCTGTTCGCGGTATCMGATGTGATCCGCGCCTATCGCGCGCTGGTGGCGAAGTTCAAGGGCGAGGCGACTGCYGAAGTCACCGTCGCCGAGCAGCTCAATGACAAGAATCTCGACGCGCTGAAGGCCGCACTGAAAWCGGTGACGGGCAAGGACGTCGCGCTCAACGTGAAGGTCGATCCTTCCATCATCGGTGGCCTGGTGGTCAAACTCGGCAGCCGCATGGTGGATAGCTCGCTTCGCACCAAACTYAATTCGATCAAGAACGCGATGAAAGAGGCAGGCTGATGGACATCCGCGCCGCAGAAATTTCTGCGATCCTCAAGGACCAGATCAAGAATTTCGGCCAGGAAGCCGAGGTCACCGAAGTTGGCCAGGTGTTGTCGGTCGGTGACGGTATCGCCCGCGTCTACGGTCTCGACAACGTTCAGGCCGGTGAAATGGTCGAGTTCGAGAACGGCACCCGCGGCATGGCGCTCAACCTCGAAACCGACAACGTCGGTATCGTGATTTTCGGCGCCGACCGCGAGATCAAGGAAGGCCAGACCGTCAAGCGCACCCGCGCCATCGTGGACGCGCCGGTCGGCAAGGGTCTGCTCGGCCGCGTCGTCGACGCGCTCGGCAATCCGATCGACGGCAAGGGCCCGATCGTCGCCGAGAAGCGCAGCCGCGTCGAAGTGAAGGCGCCGGGCATCATCCCGCGCAAGTCGGTGCATGAGCCGGTGCAGACCGGCCTCAAGGCGATCGACGCGCTGATCCCGATCGGCCGTGGCCAGCGCGAGCTGATCATCGGTGACCGTCAGACCGGCAAGACCGCGATCGCGCTCGACACCATCCTGAACCAGAAGCCGCTCAACGCCCAGCCGGACGAGAGCCAGAAGCTGTACTGCGTCTACGTCGCGGTCGGYCAGAAGCGCTCCACSGTTGCGCAGTTCGTCAAGGTKCTCGAAGAGCAGGGCGCGCTGGAATACTCGATCGTCGTTGCSGCGACCGCGTCCGATCCGGCSCCGATGCAGTACATCGCGCCGTTCACCGGCTGCACGATGGGCGAATACTTCCGCGACAACGGCATGCACGCCGTGATCATCTATGACGATCTKTCCAAGCARGCCGTCGCCTACCGYCAGATGTCGCTGCTGCTGCGCCGCCCGCCGGGCCGCGAAGCCTATCCGGGCGACGTTTTCTACCTCCACTCTCGTCTTCTCGAGCGCGCCGCCAAGCTCGGCAAGGACCATGGTTTGGGCTCGCTGACGGCGCTGCCGGTCATTGAAACCCAGGCCAACGACGTGTCGGCCTACATCCCGACCAACGTGATTTCGATCACCGACGGCCAGATCTTCCTGGAGACCGATCTGTTCTTCCAGGGCATCCGTCCCGCTGTGAACGTCGGTCTGTCGGTGTCGCGCGTCGGCTCCTCGGCGCAGACCAAGGCCACCAAGAAGGTCGCCGGCAAGATCAAGGGCGAGCTCGCGCAGTACCGCGAAATGGCGGCGTTCGCGCAGTTCGGCTCCGACCTCGACGCCTCGACCCAGCGCCTGCTGAACCGCGGCTCGCGCCTGACCGAGCTCTTGAAGCAGCCGCAGTTCTCGCCGCTGAAGATGGAAGAGCAGGTCTGCGTGATCTGGGCCGGCACCAACGGCTATCTCGATGCGCTTCCGCTCAACAAGGTGAAGGCCTTCGAGGATGGCCTGCTGTCGCTGCTGCGCGGCAAGCACGCCGAGATCCTCAACGCGATCCGCGACAGCCGCGACCTGTCCGACGACAGTGCCGCCAAGCTGAAGGCGGCGGTCGACGGCTTCGCCAAGACGTTTGCATAACGAATGGGGCGCCGCCCGGCTCGACCGCCGGGCGTGACGAACGGAGGCTTGCGATCTGACCATCATGGTCGGATCGCCGGGGTGAACGAAGAATGGCGTCACTAAAAGACATGCGGGTCCGCATCGCCTCGACCAAGGCGACGCAGAAGATCACCAAGGCCATGCAGATGGTCGCAGCCTCCAAGCTGCGCCGCGCGCAGAACGCCGCCGAGGCGGCGCGGCCCTATGCCACCAAGATGGATGCGGTGATTTCCAACATCGCCGCCGCGGCCAACGGCTCGCCCGGCGCGCCTGCGCTGCTCGCGGGCACCGGCAAGGACCAGGTCCATCTGCTGCTGGTCTGCACCGGCGAGCGCGGCCTGTCGGGTGCCTTCAACTCCGCCATCGTGCGCCTGGCGCGCGAGCGGGCGCAGTCGCTGTTGGCGCAGGGCAAGGACGTCAAGTTCTTCTGCGTCGGCCGCAAGGGCTACGAGCAATTGCGGCGGACGTTCGAGAGCCGGATCGTCGAGCACCTCGACCTGCGTTCGGTGCGGCAGATCGGCTTCGTCCATGCCGAGGACATCGCCAAGAAGGTGCTGGCGCGGTTCGAAGCCGGCGAGTTCGACGTCTGCACGCTGTTCTATTCGCGCTTCCAGTCGGTGATCGCGCAGATCCCGACCGCGCAGCAGATCATCCCGCTCGAAGTGGCCGCGCCCGCCGCCAACGCGGCTCCGTCCACGTCTTATGAGTACGAGCCGGAAGAAGACCAGATTCTCGGCACCCTGCTGCCGCGCAACCTTGCGGTGCAGATCTTCCGCGCGCTGCTGGAAAACAACGCCTCGTTCTATGGCGCGCAGATGAGCGCGATGGACAGCGCGACGCGCAACGCGGGCGAAATGATCCGCAAGCAAACCCTGATTTACAACCGGACCCGTCAGGCCCAGATCACGAAGGAGCTGATTGAAATCATCTCCGGCGCTGAGGCGGTCTAAGGCAGATTTCGAAGGAGAACAGTCCATGGCTACAGCAGCCAACCAGATCGGTCGCGTTACCCAGGTCACGGGCGCCGTGGTCGACGTGCAGTTCGAAGGCCACCTYCCGGCGATTCTGAACGCGCTCGAGACCAAGAACGGCGGTAACCGCCTGGTGCTCGAAGTCGCMCAGCATCTCGGCGAATCGACCGTCCGCACCATCGCGATGGAYATCACCGAAGGTCTGGTGCGYGGYCAGGAAGTSACCGACACCGGCGAGCCGATCCGGGTGCCGGTCGGCGAGGGCACCCTCGGCCGCATCATCAACGTCATCGGCGAGCCGATCGACGAAGCCGGTCCGATCAAGTCCGACGGCCTGCGCCCCATCCACCAGGAAGCGCCGAGCTACACCGACCAGTCCACCGAGGCTGAAATTCTCGTCACCGGCATCAAGGTCGTCGACCTGCTCGCTCCGTACGCCAAGGGCGGCAAGATCGGCCTGTTCGGCGGCGCCGGCGTCGGCAAGACCGTGCTGATCCAGGAGCTGATCAACAACGTCGCGAAGGCGCACGGCGGTTACTCGGTGTTCGCCGGCGTCGGCGAGCGCACCCGTGAAGGCAACGACCTCTATCACGAGTTCATCGAATCCAAGGTCAACGCCGATCCGCACAATCCGGATCCGAGCGTGAAGTCGAAGTGCGCGCTGGTGTTCGGCCAGATGAACGAGCCGCCGGGCGCCCGCGCCCGCGTCGGCCTGACCGGCCTGACGGTCGCCGAGCACTTCCGCGACCAGGGCCAGGACGTGCTGTTCTTCGTCGACAACATCTTCCGCTTCACCCAGGCGGGTTCGGAAGTGTCGGCGCTGCTCGGCCGTATTCCTTCGGCCGTGGGTTATCAGCCGACGCTCGCCACCGACATGGGCGCGCTGCAAGAGCGCATCACCACCACCCAGAAGGGCTCGATCACTTCGGTGCAGGCGATCTACGTGCCGGCCGACGACTTGACCGACCCGGCGCCCGCCACCTCGTTCGCGCACTTGGACGCCACCACGGTGCTGTCGCGCGCGATCTCGGAAAAGGGCATCTATCCGGCGGTGGACCCRCTCGACTCGACCTCGCGCATGCTCTCCGCGCTGGTSGTCGGTGARGAGCACTACAACACCGCGCGCCTCGTCCAGCAGATCCTCCAGCGCTACAAGTCGYTGCAGGACATYATCGCCATTCTCGGCATGGACGARYTGTCGGARGAGGACAAGCTGACGGTGGCYCGCGCCCGCAAGGTCGAGCGCTTCCTGTCGCAGCCGTTCCACGTCGCCGAAATCTTCACCGGYTCGCCGGGCAAGTTCGTCGACCTCGCCGACACCATCAAGGGCTTCCGCGATCTCTGCCAGGGCAAGTACGATCACCTGCCGGAAGCMGCGTTCTACATGGTCGGCACCATCGAAGAAGCCGTCGAGAAGGGCAAGAAGCTCGCCGCCGAGGCGGCCTRAGCTTCGAGATGTCGTCATCGCCGGRCYTGATCCGGCGATCCATCGCACSAGMAGTAKTTTGACTGATGGACCCGCGGGTCGMGCCCGCGGGTGACAGCGCAAAGAACGGAAAGACCATGGCCACCTTCCACTTCGATCTCGTCTCTCCCGAAAAGCTCGCCTTCTCCGGCGAGGTTGATCAGGTTGACGTCCCCGGCGTGGAGGGTGATTTCGGCGTGCTCGCCGGACACGCGCCGGTCGTCGCCACGATTCGTCCGGGTATCCTGACGATCACGGCTGCCGGCAAGAAGGAGAAGGTGATCGTGCTCGGCGGTCTCGCCGAAGTGTCGGACAAGGGCCTCACCGTGCTCGCCGACGTCGCGACCGCGCTGGCCGAACTCGATCGTGCCAAGTTCGCCGAGACGATCAGCGAGATGCAGGAAAAGCTCTCCGAGAAGGAGGGCTCCGAGCTCGACCACGCGATCGAGCCTGTCTCTTATACACATCTAGATGTGTATAAGAGACAGGACTCGATCGTGCCAAGTTCGCCGAGACGATCAGCGAGATGCAGGAAAAGCTCTCCGAGAAGGAGGGCTCCGAGCTCGACCACGCGATCGAGCGGCTCGACCACTTCAAGAGCATCCAGCACGAGCTCAACGCCACGGCCATGCACTAAGGCGCGGTTGCCGACCCGCGATCGCGCCTTTGCCGGGTGAGCCGGCAGCCCTCGTGAAATAGCTCACACTTTTCCAGTCATCATCCCCCAGGGACATTGAACGATTCAATGTGCGCCCCGCTTCGGCGTGCGCCGTTGCTTGTTGTGCCGGCGCGGGTCTGGCGGCATTCTGCCGCGCACATTCCGGGTTCGGGGGCTGCTACTCATGAACCCGAGGCTGCCGCGATCGTCGCGAACGATACCGGGAACGTGCAGAGCGCGATCGATGACAAGCAAGGGCGCGGTCCGGACGGTGTGATGCGGTTTACAGCAAGGCCTGTGCACATATGACAAGCTGCGGCACATTGACGAGCCGGGCCAATCGCCTGGCGATTTCCCCCCGGACATGACGGACGATGCCGTGCTGACTTTCTCCACCGATGCTCTCCGCCCGCAGGACCGTTTCGAGCACTGGTGCGACGTGCGCGGCAAAAGCCTGTTCGGCGTCACGATCGAGCTCGACCGCGACAAGCGCCCGGATTTCCGCGGGCACTTTTCCGCGACGCCGGTGGGCGATGCGGTGCTCGCCGAAATGTCGGCGTCGTCCTATCGCGTCAGCCGGACCTCGTCGGACATCGCCCGTGTGCCGAGCAACAGCCTGCAACTCGCGTGGCAGGTGCGCGGCCCCGGCCACCTCAATATCGGTCGCGATCGTGTTCAGTTCGTGCGCAACGGAGACCTGGTGTTCGGCCACTCCAATCTGCCGTTCTTCTCGACGCCCGAACGGACCGACGGTTTTCATTTCTTCAGCCTCAAGATCCCGGTCACCGACGAGCTTGTGCTCGGCACGAGGATCGAAGATGCGCCGCCGGTCGCGCTGGCTCGAGATGCCAGCCTGACCCGGCTGGTCGGCGCCATGTTCCGCGCCATGACGCGCGATCCGGCGCAGGCCGGGCAGTTCGCCGTGGAAGTCACCCATATGGTGCGCCTGGCGCTGCTCGCGCGCGGACGCCTGCGGCCGCGCCAGGATGAAATCCGCGCCGCGCTGCATGCGGGCTATCTCCACGCGGCGCGCGAAATCCTGCGGCGCGATCTGCACCGTGCCTCGCTGACGCCGGCCGCGGTCGCCGCCGAGCTCGGCATCTCGCTGCGGCAATTGCATGCGCTGTTCGAGCCGACCGGCCTGTCGTTCGCGCGGACCTTGACGGCGGCGCGGCTGAAGCAGGCGCGGCGGCTGCTCCATGCCGCGCAGGAGCGCGGCATCGACGAGGTCGCGTTCGCGTGCGGCTTCGACAGCATCGCGACGTTCTACCGCGTCTTCCGCGCGACCTATGGCATGACGCCGGGCGATGCGCGGCGGATTCAGCCGGCGAATTCCGCGAACCGGGTCGCAACCGCGCGATAGACCTCGCGCCGGAACGGCACCACGAGATCGGCGACGCGGTCGAGGCGCTCCCAGCGCCATTGATCGAACTCCGCGGGCTGGCCGTTGCGCGGCGTCAACGGATCGATCTCGGCGTCGCGTCCGGTGAAGCGCAGCGCAAACCATTTCTGGCGCTGGCCACGGAATTTCGCCAGCCGGTGCGAGGCCGGCCCGTCATAGGCCGGGAATTCGTAGGTCATCCAGTCGGTCTCGCCGAGATAGTCGGCGCTGACCGCCCCGGTCTCTTCCCATAATTCGCGCATCACGGCCTGGCGCGGATCCTCGCCCGCGTCGATGCCGCCTTGCGGCATCTGCCATTCGAGGCCGGGCAGCACGATCTCCGGACCGTCGTCCTTGATCCGGTGGCCGATCAACACGCGCCCGTCGGCGTTGAACAGCGCGATGCCAACGTTGGGGCGATAAGGCTTCTCTGATGACATCTCGATCGGTACGTCGCAGGTCTATTTCGCCGCCAGGCCGGCGAATTCCTTCACGACGCGCTCATAGACCGGGCGCTTGAACGGCACAATCAGTTCCGGCAGATTCTTCATCGGCTCCCAGCGCCAAGTGATGAACTCGGCCTTGTGGCCGCCGCCGGGGTTGGCGACGTTGATCTCGTTCTCGCTGCCGGTGAAGCGCAACGCGAACCACTTTTGCCGCTGGCCGCGATAGCGGCCCTTCCAGGCGCGGCCCGCGACGGTGCGCGGGATGTCATAGATCAGCCAGTCCGAGACCTCGCCGAGCTTCTCCACCGATTTGACGCTGGTCTCCTCATAGAGTTCGCGCCGGGCGGCCTGAAAGGTGTCCTCGCCGGGATCGACGCCGCCCTGCGGCATCTGCCAGACATGGGTGTCGTCGACATGCTCGATGCCGCCCGCGCGGCGTCCGATGAAGACCAGTCCGGCAGCATTCAGCAGCATGATGCCGACGCAGGTTCGATAGGGCAGGTCTTCATAACGTGCCATGCTGCCGCTACCTCACACAGTTCTGGAGCCGCCGGACCCGGCCCCCCGGCAAGGTCTCAAGCTGCACCAACGGATTGATCTTTAGCCCGATTTTGATTTCAGCATCGCCGTTGTCAATGGCACAAGCATGATGCCCTTGGAGTCCAGTGTCTTGAGCCAGGCGCCGAGCCGCTCGATCGAGACCGGCAGGGCGGACGCCACGCCCACGGCCGTGCCGCGTTCCTTGGCGATCGTTTCCAGCTTGACCAGCGCGCGGTCGATCTCCGCCGACGTCGGAACCGCGTCGATGGCGAAGTCGGCCTTGGCGAACGGCAGCGACTGGCCCGCAGACAGGGTCTGCGCGACGCTGCGTGGGGTGGAACCGTCGTCGAAATAGCTCAGGCCCCGCTTGGCCGCTTCGCGGATGATGGGTTGCATCACCGGATCGGTCGCGACGAACCGGGCGCCCATGAAATTGGCGATCCCGGCATAGCCCTGCAAGCGGCTCAGGTGCCAATAGAAGCGGTCGAGGTTCTGCTCGCTGCCGAGCGTGGTCAGCAGGGTCTGCGGCCCCGGATCGTTGTCCGGATAGTCGAACGGCTCCATCGGGATTTGCAGCAGGATCTCGTGGCGCTGCGCCCGGGCGCGTTCCGCGAGCTTGCCGGGGTCGGCACCGTAGGGCGTGAAGGCCAGCGTCACGGCCGGCGGCAGCTTCATGATGGCGTCAGTGGTCTTGGCGGCGCCGACGCCGAGGCCGCCGACCACGATGGCGACCACCGGCATCCGGGCCGCCTTGGCGCGGTCGGCCTCGGCGGCATAGACCGTGAATGGCTTCAGGCCGTCGGCAACCACCGGGATCATGCCGTAGCGCGACTTTTCCAGCAGGCGCGGGTCGATGCCGGTCATCGCGAGCGGCGGCGCGTCGCCTTCGGTCTTGTCGGCGGAATCGGCGACGCCGATCACCACGTCCTGGCGCTTGCCGCTGGAGCCGTCGATGATGGTGACGGTCTTGGCGTCACCGGCAGCGGGTGCCTTGGCGACGGATTTGGCCGCCGGTTCGGCCTGTGCGGCGGGGGCATGCTTGTCATCGGTGGCGGCCGGCGCAGGGGTACGCAGCGCGATACGGGCGGTCGGTTCGCCGCCGAGCGGGTTGTCGTTGAACAGCGCAACGCCGACGAAGCCGACCAGCACGAGCCCCATCAGTACGGCAAGCGCCTGCATCGCCGTGAAGGGCAGGCGGAGCCGGCGCGTCCTGCCCGCGGTCTGCTGCCCAAGCGGCGTGCTCAGTTCGTCGGCCGCCTCTGCCATGAGCCTCCCCGAATCAACAGCGCGAACGATAGCACGACGCGGTGCATTCCCGCGCGCCGGGCCTTCCCGTCAAAGCACGGGCACGGCCGCTGAATGCAGAAAGGGCGGCCCGAGGGGCCGCCCTTTTCGCCAGATCGATGGGGAAGATCAGTTCGCCGACTTGTTGGCCGGCTTGTCGGCGGCGGCCTTGTCGCCGGGCGCTTTGTCAGCGGCCGGAGTGGCCGGCGCCGGCGTTGCGTTCGAGGTCGACTTGATGCCGTGCAGCAGGTCGTCCGCCATCTTCAGCGCCTTGTCGTCCTTGGCGTCTGGCGGAACGTAGGACTGCGAGCCGGTCTTCTCGTCGCCGTCATTCTTCAGATGGCCACGCAGCGAAGCCTCGCCCTTGGTGTCGGTGCGCGCCTTCAGCTCTTCCGGCACGTCCTGCAACACCTCGATATCCGGCACGATGCCCTTGGCCTGGATCGACTTGCCCGACGGCGTGTAATAACGCGCGGTGGTCAGGCGCAGCGCGCCATTGCCAGAGCCGAGCGGGATGATGGTCTGCACCGAACCCTTGCCGAACGAGCGGGTGCCGACCAGCGTCGCCCGCTTGTGGTCCTGCAACGCGCCGGCGACGATTTCGGAGGCCGATGCCGAGCCGCCGTTGATCAGCACGATCACCGGCTTGCCCTTGGTCAGGTCGCCCGACTTGGCGTTGAAGACTTGCGTCTCCTCGGCGTTGCGGCCGCGGGTCGAAACGATCTCGCCGCGCTCGAGGAAGGCGTCGGACACGGTCACCGCCTCTTCGAGCAGGCCGCCCGGGTTGTTCCTGAGGTCGATGATATAGCCCTTCAGCTTGTCGCCGATCTGGCCCTGAAGATTGGCGATCTCCTTCTTCAAGCCTTCGGTGGTCTGCTCGTTGAAGGTGGTGATTCGGATATAGGCGATGTCGTCGGCCTCGACGCGCGCGCGCACCGAACGGACGCGGATGTTGTCGCGCACCAGCGTGACGTCGATCGGATTGTCCTGGCCCTTGCGGATGATCTTGAGCTTGATCTTGGTGTTGACCGGGCCGCGCATCTTCTCGACGGCCTGGTTCAGCGTCAGGCCCTGCACGGCTTCGTCGTCGAGCGTGGTGATGATGTCGTTGGCCATGATACCGGCCTTCGAGGCCGGGGTGTCGTCGATCGGCGAGACCACCTTGATCAGGCCGTCTTCCATCGTGACCTCGATGCCGAGGCCGCCGAACTCGCCGCGGGTCTGCACCTGCATGTCGCGGAAGCTCTTGGCGTCCATGTAGCTCGAATGCGGGTCGAGGCCGGACAGCATGCCGGAGATCGCGGATTCGACCAGCTTGGAGTCGTCGGGCTTCTCGACATAGTCGCTGCGCACGCGCTCGAACACGTCACCGAACAGATTGAGCTGGCGATAGGTGTCGGACGTCGCGGCSCGCGCGCTCGAGCCCATCAGCACMGCGCGGGGCTGCGTGATGAAMAGCGTCAGGGCYGCRCCGGTGGCGGCGCTMAGGAGAACTACCGAAGTCTTGCGCATCATCCGCGAACCTTTTCGCCTTCATTTGCGGCCCACCATGGACCTGGATCGATTGGAGTGCCGTCTTTCCGGAACTCGACATAGAGCACGGGCTGGCTCGCATTGGTCGCGAGAATGGATGCAACYTGGGATGTCGATCCCATCGTCGCAACCGGCTCCCCCGTGAGTACAAACTGGCCGATGTTTACCGAAATACGCTCCATCCCGGCGATCAGGACATGATACCCGCCCCCGGCATTGAGGATCAAGAGTTGTCCATAGCTGCGGAAAGGACCAGCGTAAACAACCCAGCCGTCACACGGGGTTGTGACCTGMGCGCCCGGYTTGGCCGCCAAAGAAATGCCCTTTTGTACGCCTCCCGCGCCGTCGGAACCGCCAAATTCGCGAATCTTGGTGCCGTTCACGGGATAGGAGAACAGGCCCTTGGCCGAGGCGAAGGCGACCGCCGGGGCAAGTCGGGCCGGGTCCTTCAAAGCCCCCAGATTGGGCTTGCCGTTAACCGTCGCGGGCGCCCCTTGCAGGCTGGCGGTGGCGGCGGCCTTGGCCGCGCTCTTCAGATCCTGCTCCATCTTGGCGATCAGGCCCTGGAGGTCATCGGCCTGCTTCGACAGCGCGATGGCGCGGGCGCCTTCCGCCGCCATGTCCTTTTCGGCCGCGCTCTGCTGCCGCTGTCGCTCGTCGACCAGCGCCGCGAGCCGGGTCTGGTCTTCCTTGAGCTTGTCTCGGTCTTGCCCCAGCGCGTCGCGTTCGGCCGAGATGGTCTTGCGCAGCGCGACCAGTTCGCCGAGGTCGGCCGCGAGCTTCTCCGCGCGGCTGCGCAACTCCGGCACCACGGCGCCGAGCAACATCGCGGTGCGCAGCGATTGCAGCGCATCCTCCGGCCGCACCAGCAGCGCCGGCGGCGTGCGCCGGCCGGCGCGTTGTAGCGCCGCCAGCACCTCGATCACGTCGGCGCGGCGCGAATCCAGCGAGGCGCGGATCTCGCGCTCGCGGCCGTCGAGCGGTTGCAGCCGCGCCTCGGCATCGGCGATCCGGGTCTCGACGCTGCGCACCTGGCCGGCAATGTCGATCAGTTGCTGGTTGAGCTTGCTGCGGTCCTGGCCGATCGCGGCGATGTCGGCCTTCAGCTTCTCCTGCAACTCGGTCGCCTTGCGCTGCTGCTCGCGCGCGGCCTCGAGCTCCTGCTCGCGTTGCTTGATGGCGTCGTCGGGGGAGGTCGCGGTCGTGGCGGCTTGTTGCGCCGGCTGCGGCGTGGGTGATGGGGCCTGTGCGTGTGCCGAAGCGACGAGGAGCGCAATCGACAGCGGCGACAATGCGGACAGCCAGCGTCGTCGCGTGGCGCGAAGATCGAAAAGCTGGTCCCGCTTGTGCTGCATCCGAGCTGTTCAGCGCTTTTGTCTGTCCGTCACCGCGTCACACGCGGTGATAGGGGTGGCCGGCCAGAATGGTGGCGGCCCGATAGATCTGTTCCAGAAGCATGACGCGGACCATTTGATGCGGCCAGGTCGCGGAGCCGAATGCAATACGCAACGATGCCTTGCGCTGCAATTCGGGCGAAAGTCCGTCCGCGCCACCGATCACGAAGACCGTCTGCGCGATCCCCTCGTCGCGCCAGCGGCCAAGCTGCTGCGCGAAGCTTGCGCTGTCGACGCTCTTGCCGCGTTCGTCGAGCGCGACCAGCGCGTACTTGTCAGGTAGCAATGCGGAGATCGCCGCGGCTTCTTCCGCGATGCGCGCGGTGGTGTCGCGCGCGCGGCTTTCGGCAATCTCATGAATCTCGAGGCCGCGAAATCCGAGCTTGCGGCCGATATCCTCGAAGCGCTCGCGATAACGGTCGGCGAGCTCCCGTTCAGGGCCCTGTTTCAGACGGCCGATGCAGATCACGACGAGGCGCATACACGCGTTTTCCGGCAAAGTGGAATCCGGTTTGCCGTAGAAAACGCGTCAAGTCCACGACTCGCGCGCCTTCGGGCGCGCACACAGACTAGCTGCGCTGCTGCCGATTCGCATCGGCCTCGATACGACCTAGACCGCCGCGACCGCCGGGTTCTGAGTCCACAACCGTTCGAGATTGTAGAACTCGCGCACCTCGGGCCTGAACACGTGCACGACCACATCGCCGGAATCGATCAACACCCAGTCGCAGTTGGTTAGACCCTCGACGTGGATGCTCTTGACCCCGTTTTCCTTGAGGCCCTTCGTCACATTATCCGCGATCGCRCCAACRTGCCGGTTCACCCGGCCGGTGGTGATGACCATGTAGTCGGAATATGCGGATTTGCCGCGAAGGTCGATGGTGACCGTCTCTTCCGCCTTCATGTCCTCGAGGCGGGAGAGGATCAGGCTCAGCGTCTTGTTGGCATCCGGTTTGGCACCGTTCAGTTCGGCAGCGTCCGGTTGCGCCTGCAAGGCCGCGGTTTTCGTCGATGTTTTACGCGCAGTCTTTGGAACCTTGGGTAAAACAGACTTGGACAATACAGATGTGGCCAGGGACCATTCCTTTCACTGTATCGCGGGGGCCGAATCCTCGGCGCCCACGGACCATACTACGCATGTGGGGTTAATGGTTTCAATATTCCAGTAACCCTTTTGCGCTTCACGCCGTCCTCCAGCTCCCGTCCGGGTTCCGCAGTCCGGTCGACGACAGATTGGATTTCATTCCTGTCAGGAAAACCCAGGCCGGCGCCCGTTGGTCGGCCAGCCGTGTCGCCTGGTTTTCCGGCATGCGATAGCGCGAAAGCGCCTGCGCCGCCGGTGCGGCAAGGGCGCGGAAGCTCTGGGGCGGTCGGTCGATCACGGCAATCGGCACATCTGAGGCGATGCGCCGCCAGTCTTTCCAGCGATGGAATTGCGCGAGGTTGTCAGCGCCCATGATCCAGACGAAGTGCACGCCGGASACYCGGCGGCGCAAGTGGATGATCGTGTCGACAGTGTAGYTGACGCCAATGACAGCTTCGAGACAGSWGATGTCGATGCGSGGATCGTCGGCRACGCGGCGCGCGGCKKCGGCGCGYTCGGCGAGCGCRTGCAGACCGTCATGGTTCTTSAGCGGATTGCCYGGCGTCAGCAGCCACCACACGCGGTCGAGYTGCARKCGCTTSAGCGCGAACAGGCTGATGGCGCGATGCGCGGCGTGCGGCGGATTGAACGAGCCGCCGAGCAGCCCGATGCGCATGCCGTTGGTGTAGAACGGMAGCGCCTGGGCTGCGGACAACGGCACGGKGGMGGCTTGCTGCAAGGGTCTACCGYGCGCGGRTGATCATGATCACGGCCGTGTCTGCCCGSTGCCGTGGACGCGGTATTTGAAGCTSGTCARCTGCTCGGCRCCGACCGGRCCGCGGGCGTGGAATTTGCCGGTGGCAATGCCGATCTCSGCGCCRAASCCGAACTCRCCGCCRTCGGCGAACTGGGTCGAGGCGTTGTGCAGCACGATCGCCGAATCGACCTCRTTGAGGAAKCGCTGYGCGGCAGCGGCATCCTCGGTCACGATCGCATCGGTGTGRTGCGAKCCGTGATTCTGGATGTGCGCRATCGCSTCATCGAGCCCKTCGACKATYCTCGCCGAGATGATCGCGTCCTCGTATTCGGTGGTCCAGTCCTCGTCGGAGGCGGGCTTCACCCTGGCATCGGCGCCTTGCACGGTGGCGTCGCCGCGCACCTCGCAACCGGCATCGATCAACAGTTCGACCAGCGGCTTCAGCTTCGTCGCAGCAGCGTCGCGATCGATCAACAGGGTTTCGACGGCGCCGCAAACGCCAGGACGGCGCATCTTGGCGTTGAGCACGACCGACTTGGCCATATCGAGCCTGGCGCTGGCATCGACATAGATGTGGTTGACGCCCTCGAGATGCGCGAACACCGGAACGCGTGCCTCCGCCTCGACACGCGCGACCAGACTCTTGCCGCCGCGCGGCACGATCACATCGATGCCGCCGTTCAATCCGGTCAGCATCAGGCCGACGGCTGCGCGGTCCCGGGTCGGCACCAGGGTGATCGCGGCTTCGGGCAATCCGGCTTCACGCAGGCCCTGCACCAGACATTCATGGATCGCGCGGCAGGAGCGGAAGCTGTCGGAGCCACCGCGCAGGATCACCGCGTTGCCGGCCTTCAGGCACAGCACGCCGGCGTCGGCGGCGACATTGGGGCGGCTTTCGAAGATCACGCCGATGACGCCGAGCGGCACGCGGACGCGCTCGATGGTCATGCCGTTGGGGCGCTGCCAGCTCTCGGTGACGGCGCCGACCGGATCAATGATCTCGCGCACGGTCGCAACGCCATCGGCCATGCCGTCGACGCGGCCTTGCGTCAGTGTCAGGCGGTCGACGAAGGCCGAAGTCATGCCGCCCGCGCGCGCCTCGGCGACATCTTCCGCATTGGCGGCGAGGATGGCCGGCGCGTTGGCGCGGATTGCGCGCTCGATCGCCGCGAGTGCCCGGTTCTTCTGCTCCGGCGGCGCCAGCGCCAGCACACGCGCGGCGGCGCGCGCCTTGGCGGCGAGGTCGGTCATCAGGGCGGCGAGATCGGCGTTGCCGTCGATCGCCTTCAGGGGGGCGCTCATGGACATCCCAGCTTTCGTTTTGAGCATGATCTCTTCGGAAAACCGGTGTCCACTTTTCCGGATCATGCTCTAACGCCATGTTCTAGCATGGCAATTGAGGGCTTGGCGAGGCGCGGAACCGGCATGGCTGGTGGGCGACGCGCCGCGTCCGCGGTCCGTTGCGGGCCTATTTGGCCGGGATCGCCCCGGCCGGGCCGATCACCAGGTCGTCGCGATGGATCATCTCGGATCGGCCGCTGATGCCCAGAATGGCCATCACGTCTGGCGAGGAGCGACCCTTGATCCTCTCGGCATTCTCGGCGTCGTAGGCGACCAGGCCGCGGCCGATCTCGTCGGTATCGGGGCCGCGCACCACCACGGCGTCGCCGCGGGCGAACTGGCCGTCGACCCTGACGACACCGGCCGGCAGCAGGCTCTTGCCGGCGCGCAGCGCGGCCACCGCGCCGGCATCGATGGTCAGCGTGCCCTTTGGCTCCAGCGAGCCGGCGATCCAGCGCTTGCGCGCCGTGACCGGATTGGCCGGGGTCAGGAACCAGGTACAGCGGCCGCCGTCGGCGATCGCCTGCAAGGGGTGCTCGATCTTGCCGGAGGCGATCAGCATGTGGGTGCCGGCGGTGGTCGCGATCTTGGCGGCCTCGATCTTGGTGGTCATGCCACCGCGCGACAGCTCGGAGCCGGCCGAGCCCGCCATGCCCTCGATCTCCGAGGTGATGCTCTCGACCACCGGAATCAGCTTGGCGTCGGGATCGACCGCGGGCGGCGCGGTGTAGAGGCCGTCGATATCGGACAGCAGGATCAACAGATCAGCGCTCGCCATGGTGGCGACGCGCGCGGCGAGGCGATCATTGTCGCCGTAGCGGATTTCGGTGGTGGCAACGGTGTCGTTCTCGTTGATCACGGGCACCGCGCCCCATTCCAGCAGCTTGGCGATGGTCGAGCGCGCGTTGAGATAGCGGCGGCGCTCCTCGGTGTCCTGCAAGGTCACCAGGATCTGCCCGGCGCCGATGCCGTGATGGCCGAGCACCTCCGACCAGATCCGCGCCAGCGCGATCTGGCCGACCGCGGCGGCAGCCTGGCTCTCTTCGAGCTTCAGCGGGCCGCGCGGCAGCTTCAGGCGGCTGCGGCCGAGCGCGATCGAGCCCGACGACACCACCATGACCTCGCAGCCCCGCTTGTGGAGCTTGGCGATATCGTCGACCAGCGCGGCGAGCCAGGACGCGCGCAACTCGCCGGCCTGCGAATCGACCAGCAGCGACGAGCCGACCTTGACGACGATGCGGCGAAAGTTCTTGAGCGCGGGGCGTTTCATGGGTCTGTCTGGCAGGGAAGGTGGAAGCAAGAGGTGCCACGAGGTGGCTTGCGAAGTCGAGATGCCGTCAACCCTGCGGCACCGGCGTCGCCCACGGCTCCGCCTGGCCCTTGGCCTTGTTCGACACCGGCGCCTCGCCGATCACCTCGACCAGCGCGCGCAGCGCGTCCTGCACGCCTTCGCCGGTCGCACCGGACAGCAACAGCGGCGTCTTCTTCGCCGCCCGCTTGAGGCGGTCCTTCTGCTTCTTCAACTCGTCGGGCGCGACCGCGTCGATCTTGTTGAGCGCGACGATCTCGATCTTGTCGGCGAGCTGGCCTTCATAGGCCTCGAGCTCGGTGCGCACGGTCTTGTAGGCCTTGCCGGCATGCTCGCAGGTCGCATCGACCAGATGCAGCAGCACGCGGCAGCGTTCGACATGGCCCAGAAAACGATCGCCGAGGCCGGCGCCTTCATGGGCGCCTTCGATCAGGCCCGGAATGTCGGCGAGCACGAATTCGCGGCCGCCGTAGTTCACGACGCCGAGCTGCGGGTGCAGCGTGGTGAAGGGATAGTCGGCGATCTTCGGCCGTGCCGCGCTGACCACCGAGAGGAAGGTGGATTTGCCGGCATTGGGCAGGCCGACCAGGCCGGCATCGGCGATCAGCTTCAGCCGCAGCCAGATCCAGCGCTCTTCGCCGGGCGCGCCAGGATTGGCATTGCGCGGCGCGCGATTGGTCGAGGATTTGAAATGCGCATTGCCGAAGCCGCCATTGCCACCGGTCGCCAGCACGAATTTTTCACCGAGCTCGGTGAAGTCGTACAGCAGCGTCTCGCGGTCCTCGTCGAACACCTGGGTGCCGACCGGCACTTTCAGCACGATCGGCTTGCCGTTGGCCCCATGGCGGTCCTTGCCCATGCCATTGGTGCCCTTCTGGGCCTTGAAGTGCTGCTGGTAGCGGTAGTCGATCAGCGTATTCAGCCCGTCGACAGACTCGATGATGACGTCGCCGCCGCGGCCGCCATTGCCGCCAGAGGGACCGCCGAACTCGATGAACTTCTCGCGCCGGAACGCGACGCAGCCATTGCCGCCGTCGCCCGAGCGAATATAGACCTTGGCTTCATCGAGGAATTTCATGATCCGTACTAACTAAGGCAGGCCGGTCCCTGCGGCAACCCGCAAGCGTCCCGGCCTCGGCGAAAAGCCTTAATTTTCGGGCCTTTTTACGGCCCTTGGCGGCTAAACAGGCCGCCGCCGGACCAGGAATTTCTGCATCCCCTCCAGCACCARCTCGCGGCGCTGGTTGTGCACGGTCGAGCGCAGGGTCACCACGCCGGTGGTCCGGCCGGGCGAGAGCTCGATCACCTCCAGCGCCGGGTAGATCGTGTCGCCGGCATAGACCGGTTTCAGGAACTTGCTCGACTGTTCCAGGAAGCCGACCAGCGATTCCTCAACGACATAGGGAAACAGCCCGGCGCCGGGCGCGGTGTGCACCAAGGTCTGGAAGCCATGGGCGAGCAGGTCGGGCATGCCGCGGGTGCGGCAATATTCGACGTCGTAATGGATCGGATGGGTATCGCCGCTGGCGGTCTGGAACGCCGCGAACACCGCCGAGGTCTGGGTCCGGCTCGGAATCACGAAGCGCTCGCCGAGCACGAAATCCTCGAACCACCGTTGCGCGGGGACCATGCGATGCTGGGTGGGGTCGAATTCGCTCATGCGGCGTTTCCTGCTCTTCTTGTTGCCGGGGTCGGCTACCGGTATCGCAGCGTCGCGGGTGCGGCAATCCGTTCATTCGTCTCCGTTCAATTCGTCATGGGCGGGCTTGTCCCGGACATGCGCGGCTTCTAAACCGAACGACCCAGGCACATCGGCGGGCGGAAGCGGCGCCGTCCCTGGCTAAAGTCCGGCATAACGAAAAACAAAAGCCATTCATGAGCCTGTTCGCAAAACTGTCCTCCTACGACGATCGATCGGCGCGGCTCGCCGGCATCGCCCTGATGCTGCTGTCGATCTTCATGTTCTCGTTCGGCGACGCGATGGGCAAGTTCATCGTCGCCACCTACTCGGTCGGGCAATTGCTCTGGCTGCGCGCCTGCGCGGCGCTGCTCGTGCTGCTGCCGATCGTGTGGCAGCGGCGGGCGGATTTCCTGCATCTGGAGCGGCCGTGGCTGCAATTGCTGCGGGTCACGCTGTCGACGCTGGAGGTCGCGGCGTTCTTCCTGGCGACCGTCTATCTGCCGCTCGCCGACGTCATCACCTACTATCTGGCCGGGCCGATCTTCGTCACCGCGATGTCGGGCCTCGTGCTCGGCGAACATATCGGCTGGCGGCGCTGGACCGCGATCCTGGTCGGCTTCTGCGGGGTGCTGATCGCACTGCGGCCGTCGGCGCAAACCATCAGCTGGCCGGCGATGATCGCGCTCGGCGGCAGCCTGTCGTTTGCGGTGCTGATGCTGATCACGCGCTCGCTGCGCGCGACGCCCGATATCGTGCTGGCGACGTCGCAATTCGGCGGCACCTTCCTCCTGGGCCTGGTGCTCTCGCCGTTCGGCTGGGTGACGCCGACCCCGGGCAGCCTGGTGCTGTTCTTCACCGCCGGCCTGATCTCGGTCGCGGCACTGTTTTGCGTCAATCGTTCGCTGAAGCTCGCGCCGGCGAGCGTGGTGGTGCCCTACCAATATTCGATGATCGTCTGGGCGGTGATCTTCGGCTTCGTGGTGTTCGGCGACGTGCCGTCCTGGGCCACGATCATCGGCGCGTCGATCATCATCGCCGCCGGCCTCTACATCTTCGTGCGCGAGCAGCAGCTCGGACGCGAGCAGCCATCGGTGAATCCGCCGGCGTGACCGCGATGTCGTCCCGGCGAAGGCCGGGACCCATAACTACCGATGCTGATTGGTGCACAGGCTGGTGCCGTAGCGCCGCCGAACAACGACCATTTGTGGTTATGGGTCCCCGCCTTCGCGGGGACGACCACCATGGTTGCCGAGCGATCGAGAACTAACTCTCCCGCCGCTTCGAGCTATTCCAGCGCTTCAGCGAGGTCCAGACGCCGCGCGACAGGCGGAAGGCATCGACCGGGCTCGACGAACCCAGCGCCTCGAAGCGGTGCAGCTCGACGCCGCCCCACTGGAAGCCGCACTTCTCGAGGATGTTGCGCGACGACGGGTTGACGACGCGGGCGCCCGCGATCAGCTGGTCGAGATCGAATTCCTCGAAGAAGTAATCGATCACAGCGCGCGCGGCCTCGGTGCCAAAGCCCTGGCCCCAATGGTCGACGCCGAGCCAGTAGCCGAGTTCGGCCGATGTCTCCTCGCGCCAGTCGATACCGACCATGCCGATCGGCGTGTGATTRTTCTCGATCAGGAAAACGGTTTCGCGGCCGCCGGCGCCGAGTGCGCGCACGAAGTCGATGGCGTCGTCCTGGGTATAGGGATGCGGCAGGCGGCGGGTGTTCTCCGCGATGCGGCGATCATTGGCGAGGCGTGCAATTGCTTTTACGTCCGCGAGCGTCGGCTTGCGCAATGTCAGCCGTTCGGTCTCGAGGACGCAAGCTCTTGCCTCGCGCAAGGTCGGCGTCGGGATGTCCTGCAACATGTCGAGCTCCTGTGATGCGACRATTGGTACGCAACGCTTGGAACGTYACGCGCGGTCGAACCGGATCGCGCGCAACAAAAAGGGGAGGCCGGTCATCCCGCCTCCCCTTGGAGCCCTTTGCGACTCCGCCGGTTCAACAGGACCCGGCGGACTCATGTGTGTCCACCGTCTAYTCGGCCGCCTCTGCCATCGGAAYAACCGAKATGAATGTGCGGCCATTGGCTTTGGCACGGAACTCGACATGACCCTCGACCTTGGCGAAGAGAGTATGATCGGTGCCCATGCCGACATTAAGGCCAGGATGCCAGGTGGTGCCGCGCTGACGCGCGATGATGTTTCCGGGGATCACGCGCTCGCCACCGAACGCCTTGATGCCAAGGCGCTTGCCCTTGGAATCACGTCCGTTGCGCGATGAACCGCCTGCTTTTTTATGAGCCATRGCTCGTCTCCGACTTCGCTTTGATCTCTARATCAATTCCTTGACGGAATCATTTCACGTTTTGTCACGCTTCAAATCCGGAAGCGCGACGATCACCTTTTTGCGCGCGCCTCGCGAGCGGCCTATTCGGCTGCYTCGGCGGGCGCTTCGACCTTTGCCTTCTTCGGCCGCGGACCGATGGTCGGCTTGGCGTTATCGGCGAGGATCTCGGTGATGCGAAGCACCGTGAGCTCGTCGCGATAGCCGCGCTTGCGGCGTGAATTCTTGCGGCGACGCTTCTTGAACGCGATCACCTTGGCGCCGCGCTTGTGCTGCARCACTTCSGCTGCAACGGWCGCGCCCGCGACGGTGGGCGTTCCCAGYACCGGCGTGTCACCGCCGAGCACCAGAACTTCGCCTAGCTGCACGATCGTGCCGACATCGCCGGCGATCTTGCCAATCTCGAGTACATCATTCGGAACGACGCGGTATTGCCGGCCGCCGGTTTTGATGACTGCGAACATCGTTTGATTCCTTCGTGTTCGATACCAGCCTCGGACGGTTCGCCCGGGTCGGCTTTTTGTTCAGTCGCTATGGGTTAGGTGTTTTGCACGAAGGGAATGAATTCCCAAATGGTTCGCACAAAAACAATCGGCGCGAGAAATCCCCGCGCCGGATGGAGCGGACTTATAGCCGCAAACGGCAGGGAGTCAAGGTAAAGCAGGGCAAAAACCAGCCAAACATGAAGGGTTTGGCGTGTTTTTGGCCCGCTTTGGCGTTCAGGCGGCGGCCTGGGCCACGGCCCGGGCGTGCCGGCGGATGGTCTGCGGCGGCTGTCCCAGCACCCGCAGGAATGCCCGCCGCATCCGTTCGCGGTCGGCAAAGCCGGTCTCGCCGGCAATCTCGTCCATCGAATGGCGGCCGTCGCCGATCAGTTCGCGCGCCGCTTCGACCCGAAGCTGCTCGATCGCCTTGGCGGGCGACTGCCCGGTCTCGGCGCGGAAGGCCCGGCTGAACTGGCGCGGGCTGAGCCGCGCCACCTCGGCCAGCTCCTCCACCGAGAGCTCGTTGCGCAGATGCGCCTTGGCGTAGTGCAGCGCGTTCTGGATGCGGTCGGATTTCGGGTCGAGCTCGAGCAGCGCCGAGAACTGCGACTGTCCGCCGGTGCGGCGGTGATAGACCACGAGCTTGCGGGCCACCGAGCGCGCGACCTCGACGCCGAGATCATGTTCGATCATCGCCAGCGCCAGGTCGATCGTCGCGGTCATGCCGGCGGAGGTCCAGATCGGCCCATCGGTGATGTAGATGCGGTCCTGCTCGACCTTGAGCCTGGGAAACCGCGCCTGCAATTCGGGCGCGAATTGCCAGTGCGTCGAGACGCGCCTGCCGTCGAGCAGGCCGGCCTCGGCCAGTGAGAAGGCGCCGATGCAGGGCGCGGCGATGCGCTGCGATGCCGTCATGGCGCGGCGAATGTAGTCGATCAATTTCGGCGACGCCGGATGCAGCTCATGGCCGGCGCCGATGAACAGCGTGTCGAAGCTGCGCTCGCCAAAGGCTGTGGTCTCGACATTGAAGCCGGCGGACGACCGCACCGGGCCGCCATTCTCCGACAGCAGCGTGACCTCGTAGAACGGCTCGCCCGCGATCAGGTTGGCGACCTCGAAGGCGGTGATGGCAGTGAAGCCCATCACCTGGAATTCCGGAAAAACGACGAAGCCGATCTCCTGCATGGAACCCTCCGGCGGCGATAATCTGTGTCCTAAAAAGGTGTATATATGACATTTGAGACATACAAGGGGGCCTGTAGAACCTGACCAGCGGCCAAACCGGCCGCCCAAGGTCAAACAGGAGACCAACATGACCAAGTCAGCCAAGGGCACGGCGCTCGTTACCGGTGCGTCGTCCGGAATCGGTGCCATCTATGCGGACCGGCTCGCACGGCGTGGCTACGATCTGATCCTCGTCGCACGTAACCGCGAGCGCCTCGATGGGCTCGCCAGGCGTCTCGTGGCGGAGACAGGCCGATCGATCGAGATCGTTGCCGCCGACCTCAGCAAGCGCGGTGACGTGTCGCGGATCGAATCCATTCTGCGCGACAATGCCGGCATCAGCGTGCTGGTGAACAATGCCGGCGTCGGCGCGACCGCGCCGCTGCTCGCATCAGATGTCGACAAGATGAGCGACATGATCGCGCTCAATGTCGATGCGCTGATGCGCCTGACCTATGCGGCGGTGCCGGGCTTCGTCGCGCGCGGCGGCGGCACCATCGTCAACATCGCCTCGGTCGTCGCGATCAACCCGGAGCTGCTGAACGGCGTCTACGGCGGCAGCAAGGCCTTCGTGCTGGCGCTGACCCATTCGTTGCAGCACGAGCTGAAGGACAAGAATGTCCGGGTCCAGGCCGTGCTGCCGGGCGCCACGGCCACCGAGTTCTGGGACATCGCCGGCACGCCGGTTGCGCATCTGCCGGGCGAGATCGTGATGAAGGCCGAGGACATGGTCGATGCCGCGCTCGCCGGCCTCGACCAGGGCGAGGTGTTCACCGTGCCGTCGTTGCCGGAGGCCGCGGATTGGCACGCCTATGAGGCGGCCCGTCAGAAGCTGATGCCGAACCTGTCGCGTAGCTCGCCCGCGGCGCGCTACGGGGTGAAGGCCGCCTGAGCCTCTGGGACGCGCTCGGTTCTCACAAACTCCGTCATGCCCGGCCTTGTGCCGGGCATCCACGTCTTGACCGTCGCGTGAGACCTGGATGGCCGGGACAAGCCCGGCCATGACGCGTGTGGGCAGCGCAAGAACATTCGCTGCTGTGTGCACCCTGGCGTGAGGCCGGTAGAAATCGCGTCCCGCGCCGGCCAAGGCGCGCAGTGCGGGACGCAACCTTTCGGGTTCCCGGTCGTTGTCGCTGGGAACCTCGAGCGGGCAGGGCAAAGGCGAATGGCGGACGACGCAGGACTGACCACGGGCATCGCGCACCACGGTGCCGCGCGGCTGCCCTCCGTCGACATCGACAGTTTCAACATCGAGCTGAAGGACGACGAGGGCTTTCTCGGCGATCGCGCCTCCAAGGGCGCGTTCCGCAAGATCCTCGATCGCTGGCGCAAGCCGTTGCGCAAATCCGGCGAGGACCCGTTCGGCGACGAGCCGTCGGACAAGATCAGCAAGAAGAAGCTCGACGAGATGCTGGTCGGCGACGACACCGAGGCGTCCGCGGTCGTGCACAGCGCGATCGAGGAGTTCGCCCAGGAGCTCGCTTATGTGACGCGGCGCTTCCTCAACACCAAGGCCTGGGCCAAGACCGAGCGCATCGTGGTCGGCGGCGGCTTCCGCGACTCCAGGCTCGGCGAACTGGCGATCGCGCGCACCGACATCATCCTGAAGGCAGAGGATTTCAAGGTCGACCTGGTGCCGATCCGCTTCCATCCCGACGATGCCGGGCTGATCGGCACGCTGCATCTGGCGCCGTCCTGGATCTTCGAGGCCCATGACGGCGTGCTCGCCGTCGATATCGGCGGCACCAATATCCGCTGCGGCATCGTCGAGACGCGCTGGAAAAAGGCGCCCGACCTGTCCAAGGCGACGGTATGGAAATCCGAGCTGTGGCGCCATGCCGATGACGAGCCGACGCGCGAAGGCGCGGTGAAGCGGCTGGTGAAGATGCTGAAGGATCTGATCACCGCCGCCGGGAAGGAGAATCTCAAGCTCGCGCCGTTCATCGGCATCGCCTGTCCCGGCGTCATCAAGGAGGACGGCGGAATCGAGAAGGGCGCGCAGAACCTGCCTGGCAATTGGGAGAGCAGCAAATTCAACCTGCCGGCGAGCCTGGTCGAGGCGATCCCGCAGATCGGCGATCATGACACCGCGATCGTGATGCACAATGACGGCGTGGCGCAGGGGCTGGCCGAGGTGCCGTTCATGCAGGATGTCACGCGCTGGGGCGTGCTGACGATCGGAACCGGGCTCGGCAATGCCCGCTACACCAATCGCAAGAAAGACAACGGCAAGAGCGAGAAGAAGGCCGAGAAAGACAAGAGCGACGAGGCCGACAACGGCGAGAAGAAGGCAAAAAAGGCCAAGAAAGCCGACGCCTGAAGATTTCACCCGTGATCTTACGGCCTGGGACCGCGCGGTAAGGTTGACCGGTTAGGTTAAGATCGGCTTCGCGTTGCCGATCCAGCGCCTGCCGCTACCGTGCAGGCGTCGCTCCCGCCGACCGGCGAAGCCGCACTTCCCGGCCAGCAATATTCAGAAGCGGCACGGGGCCGCCAGTTTTTGTCGCGTCCTGGCGGTCCCACCCATTTCTACTTCCAATTGATCCGCGCGAAGAAGCCGGCGATCTCGGCAGCCGCGCGGTCGGGATCCTCGCGATGCGGGAAATGCCCGACATCGGGAAACATCGCGAGGTCGAGGTTGGAGAAGGTCTCGCCCAGCCGGTCGGTCCATGAGTAAGGAAACAGCGGGTCGTGCTCGGCCCAGCGGATGCAGGTCGGCACCGTGATCGGCGGCAGCGCGGGGGCCTCGCCCTGCATCATCTTCACGCGCCCCGCATGCGACGCGCGATAATGCGCAAAGCCGCCGGCGAGGTTGCCCGGCTTGAAGAAATTGTCGGCGAAATCCTCGATCACGTCGTCGAACGCCGCCTTGCGGTGCGACCATTCGCGCAGGAAGTGGCCGATATAGGTGCGGCAGCTCTCCCTGGTGGCGCCGACCAGCGCGGGCGCCATCTCCATCTGGTGGAACGACTGGTACCAGATGTGGTTCAGCCGGTCGGGCGCGGCCATCCGCGCCCCGATGCCGGGATAGACGAAATCGAACAACATCAGCCCGGCGATCCGCTCCGGCGCCTTGCGGGCCAGCGGCTGCATCACGGCGCCGCCGACGTCGTGGCCGACCACGCCGGCCTTGTCGATGCCGAGGGCGTCGAGCAGCGCCAGCATGTCGTCGGTATGCTGATCGGGGCCGTAAGGGCCGTGCGGTTTGTCGCTGTCGCCGAAGCCGCGCAGGTCGGGCGCGATCAGGGTGTAGCGGTCGGCGAGCCGCGCCATGACCGGCTTCCAGGTCAGCCAGAACTCCGGCCAGCCATGCAACAGCAACAGCGGCCTGCCGCGGCCGGTCCGCGCGACGTGGAACGCCGCGCCGTTGGCTCGAATCGTCACATGATCCATGGTCCGCTCCTGCTGCCTTTGGCTCGCTTGCGCGCCGAGAAAGCCAGAGGTGTCCAGCTAGTGCTTTGTTTCCGCGCGCTTTCTTGCGCCGCCCCGGTGCTTTGACGGAACGAGGCGGCAGTGACGGAAATATTATTGCAGCGCCTTGTCTGTCCCGCCATCCTCGCCTAGAACACGCCCCGACCGCGGGTGGCGCAAATCACCCGGGCCACTGGAGAGGTGGCAGAGTGGTTGAATGCACCGCACTCGAAATGCGGCATAGGTGCAAGCCTATCGGGGGTTCGAATCCCTCCCTCTCCGCCATTGGGACCAAATGTCCGGCCCAGACAGATGGGTAACAGATCGTACCTAAGACATGGGTGACAACCTCGTGCCGAACGGGTTGTCGAGTGGTTGCAGGGTTTTCTGCTCCAGGTCAAAGTATCCCAAATCATAGTGCATGAAGCTGGCGAGCCAAATGCCGTCGTCGACCTCCTTGATGCCGAGTTTCTGGCCGGCCAGGACGGTGGAGATGTTGATTCTCTTGCGGAGTAGGCAGAGGCGTCCGCAGGCGGTGACGAGGACGTCGCGGTCGTGGAACGGATAGGTCAGCTCAGGCAGGCCTGCATAACGACGTGGTGAAGCGCCGTAGAGCTCGGCCGGGCACTTCATGTCGAGCGCCTCATGAGGTCGTTCGGTATTGAACTCGCGGATGAAGGCGTCGAAGCGGTCCTGCTGCTGTAAACTGTTGGAGCCGGGCGGACGGGTGGCTTCCTTCTTGAGCGTCAGGTGCATGCGTTCATGGCGGCCATTTTGCTGCGGATGGCCAGGTTTGATGCGCTCGATCGCGATGCCGAGCCGGAGCCACCACACCGACAGCTTTGAGAGATTGAACAAGGCATTGGGACTGGCAAAGGGCACGCCATTGTCGGATCGGATGGCAAGCGGCAGGCCGCGTTCACGGAACAGGCGCTCGAAGGCATCAATTGCAGGCTCCTCGCGCGTTGAATCGAGTGCTTCGCATAAGAGCAGAAAGCGCGAGGCATGATCGGTGACGGTCAAGGGATAGCAGTACCGGCCGTTGCCGAGCTTGAACTCGCCCTTGAAGTCGGTGCACCACAGATCATTGGGCACGGCGCCTGGCGACAGCGGCGTGCCGCGCGCGCGGTGGCGCGGCCCGCCTCCGCGCCTGACCAGACCGTGGCGGTCGAGTACCGCATGGATGGTGCTTTTGGCCGGAACGCGGATATCGCCATCGAGCCGCCGTACCAAAAGTTCGCGGATCTTGCGGGCTCCCCAGTGCGGCTTCTCGGCCTTCAGCCGGACAATCAGGGCTTCAAGCGGCTGCGGGAGCTGGTTGGCATAACGCACCGGCCGGCGCGACCGGTCGCTCAGCGCTTCGAGCCCGTGCTCCTTGTATCGATCGAAAATCTTGTACCCGGTCTTCCGCGAGATGCCGAACTCCCGGCAAACCTCGGTCATCGCCTCTCCATCCAGCAGGCGGGCGACAAAGCGAAGGCGCTCTTCCATTACCGAACTCGCTTTCCACGGCATCCACACCTCCCGCAGAACAAAAGCGGAAAGTGTAACCCATGTGTCCGGTACGTTCTGTCACCTATCTCTCGGGCCGCTCACAAAGCCGGGAACAACGCTTCCCGCCGATTTCCTCCTTTTGCAGCCACAAGCGTCTTCAACTGGGGGCCTTTGCTCCCTTTGATGTAGATCGCGTTATCGGCGACTTCGACGTGCCGGGCTACGTCACTTGTCTGCGCCTTCTCGACGCGAAGACCGACGGTGCGGACTGGGAGGAGGTCGCCCGGATCGTCTTGCATCGCGATCCGGCTGGCGATGAAGCGCGACGAGAAGGCCATTTGCGCGCGCCCAATGGCTTTCGCCTGGGGGATACCGGCGCATCTTAGAACGGCGGTCGCGGAGAAAGCGTTGAAGGCCACCGCGCCGGGAATGATACTGGCTATGACGCAGCTTGCAGAGTGGGAATTAGGGAAAGACTAGATGCGGAATGACGAGATCTGGGGGCGCGAGACTGCTGAATCCTATGACGCGCTCGATGGCGAAATGTTCTCGCCCGACGTATTGGGGCCGACCGTAGATCGGCTTGCAGAACTGGCCGGAGAAGGCCGGGCGCTCGAATTCGCAATCGGAACCGGGCGCGTCGCTGTACCGCTAAGAAAACGAGGCATCCCAGTCGCGGGAATCGACATTTCTCCCGCGATGGTGGCGCAACTACGCAAGAAGGCGGACGAAGCAACGATTCCGGTCTGTCTCGGCGATATGGCTACAACCGTCTTTCCAGGGCGCTTTTCCCTCGTTTATCTCGTTTACAACACGATATCGAACTTGCTCACGCAAGCGGAGCAAGTGACATGCTTCCGCAACGCCGCACGACACCTCGCGCCCGGCGGCCGTTTCTTGGTCGAGCTTTGGGTGCCCGAACTTCCCAAGGCAACGCTGGGACCGCAGGCCGTAATTTACCGCTCCGAACCGGGCTATATCAGCCTCGACACCATCGACGTTGTGAGCCAGCGGGTGGTGTCGCACCATTTCAAATTTGGTGAGGACCGGCAGAGTACACTTTTCCGCTCGCCTCATCGCTATATCTGGCCGGCGGAGTTGGACCTTATGGCGCAGTTGGCCGGGTTCGGGCTTGAAAGCAGGTCTGCGGATTGGGTCGGCTCGCCTTTCACCGCCGAGTCACGTTCGCACGTCTCCGTCTATCGCTTAATGGAAGAATAGCGACATTGTCGCTTGTCCTCGTGTCAATCGACCTCCCAATCCTCCTTGGTGCCGCGAAAGGCAAACAAGACCTCCGCAATGGTCCGGCAGCTCTCGTCTCGCAAGCGGGCGTTGTGGGGGCGCGCGCCTTCCTCGAAAGTCAGCCTAGAGGGCTTCGTGGTGCAGTGGTCAGTTTTCGGATTCAGTTGGAGTGCAAGACTGTTTCATGCAAAACCAGATATCCATGGCGCGTGACATCCCCCAATGACCCCTGACATTCCAACGATCTCGACCGCACGCCTGACGCTGCGTCCGCAGGTCGCCGCCGACTTCCCCGCCTACCTCGCCTTCCTGGCGTCGCCACGCTCCGCCGGCATGGGCGGCCCGTTCGACGTGCGCGCGGCGTGGGGAATGTTTTGTCATGATCTGGCGTGCTGGCGTCTGTTCGGGCATGGCGCGCTGATGATCGAGCTCACCGCGTCGAAGCAGTGCATCGGCCAGGTCGGCATCAACCACGGGCCGCTGTTTCCGGAGAAGGAACTCGGCTGGCTGCTCTATGACGGGCACGAGGGGCACGGTTATGCCACGGAGGCCGCGGTCGCGCTGCGCGACTGGGCGTTCGCGACATTGAAGCTTTCGACGCTGGTCAGCTATATGGCGCCGGACAACGCGATGTCGGCCGCTGTGGCGAAGCGATTGGGCGGTGTGCTCGATCCGTCGGCGCCGCGCGAGGACCCCGACGATCTCGTCTATCGCTATCGGGCGGGCTGAGCGATCAGTTCGGCCATCCCGGCACGTTGTGCAGCTCGTCGGGCTTGCGCGTCACGAAAGCCGCGACGGTGCGCATCAATAATGACCCGCTAGCTTCTCGTGCGCGACCCGATATCCTAAGCGATATGGAAATCATTCGCGCGGACGCGCTCCCGGGATCGGCTGAGGAAGTCGATTTTTCCTTCGAGATTGATAGCATCATCGTAGAGCCGTTCGATGCGGTGCCGTTGCGTGTCGAACCACTCTCGCAAAGGCGCAAAGCCTATGGGCTGGACGATGCGCTGTTTGAACGATGCGACGGTACCGACAAGGTGCTGTTCCTGGCAAACGAGGCGGGAAATCTCGCTGGATACATTACCGCGAGCCGAGGATGGAACGGCTGCGCCGTGGTCGATGATTTTGCAGTGGCCCGATCATTTCGCCGACGAGGATTGGCGACCGCGTTGATGGATCGGATTGCCGATTGGGCGCGTGACAAAGGGCTGGGAGCGATCCGGTTGGAGACCCAATCCAACAATGTCGCAGCTTGCAGCTTCTATCAGCGCTATGGCTTTGTCCTCGGCGGCTACGATCGATTTCTCTATCGCGAGCTGGGCTCGGACACGGCCGAGGAGGTGGCACTCTTCTGGTATCTTGATACTCGCCCCCGCTAGCTGGGTGACAACCTCCCTGCCGAATGGGTTATCGAGGGAGTGAAGGGCGTTCCGCTCCAGGTCGAAGGCCATTCGGCTTACGCCGGATCGGCAAGCGTGGCGGATCGTGCGCTGATCGGCGCCAAGGGAAAACCCCGACGATCTCGTCTATCGCTATCGGGGGCGCTGAGCGATCAGTTCGGCCGTCCCGGCACGTTGTGCAGCTTGTCGGGATTGCGGGTCACATAAACCGCGACGATCCGTTCGTGCTCGAACTGCAACGCGGTCGTTTGAACGAGGTCGTCCTCCATCGTGA
>BFBZ01000177.1_pt1 | contig 83333 bp, 73 predicted proteins | sample 1888401 | NCBI WGS metagenome assembly BFBZ01 (sample SAMD00112614, study PRJDB3348) | symbiont metagenome | host: Chara braunii
CCGCTGAATTTCGCCGCACCTTTCCGTTCGACCAGCATCATCGATCTGTGGCGGCGCTGGCACATCACGCTGTCGCGCTTTCTGCGCGATTTCGTTTACGTGCCGCTCGGCGGCAATGAGGCGGGCCCCATACGCCGCTCGGTCAATCTGTTTCTGACCATGCTGCTCGGCGGGTTGTGGCACGGCGCAAACTGGACCTTCATCGCCTGGGGCGCGCTGCACGGCGTGGCGCTGACGATCAATCACGCCTGGCGCTCGCTCACCGGCAAGCGTGACCCGGCGTGGTACGGAAAACTGATCGGCTGGTTTCTGACGTTCATGACGTTCGCGGTCGGCATGACATTTTTCCGCGCGCCGAATTTCGCCACCGCATGGCACATGATCGAGGCGATGGCCGGGTTCGGTCACGCGCCGGCGGATGCTGCGCTCGCGGTCAACACCGACGCGTGGATCATCAGCAAGGGTTACGTGACGGAGGCATTCGTGCGGGGGTGGCTCGGCTCGCACTGGACCGTGGTCGCCTCGCTGATTACCGCAGGCATGCTGGCGATTGCGCTGTTCGTTCCCGACACGATGGAAATGGTGGACTATCGCGAGAACGAGCCGCATTCCAACTGGCGGCGCTCGGCGTGGCTGTTCGCGTGGCAGCCGACGCCGATCCGGCTGGCGCTGCTGGCTGTGCTGTTCGCGCTGGTGTTCGCAAATCTGAACAGTTTCACCGAATTTCTCTATTATCAGTTCTGATGGAATGACGATGACGCCGCGCAGATTTGCCATCGGACTGATGATCGCCGCAGCCGCGCTGTTTATGGGAACGGCGCTGGCGAATGTGCTGATCGATCCCGAGGCTGTGTTCGGCACGGAGTTATTCCCGCGCCGCCATCCGAACTACCGCTATCTCGGCGTGCGCGACTATCAGAAGAATGCAAGTCAGGTCGATGCGTTGTTCTTCTCGTCGTCGCGCGGCTACAGCATCGATCAGGCGCAGCTTGCCAAGGCAATGGGCGCAACCAGACTGCACGATCAGGCCGTGCCGTATGGGCTGATTTCCGATCATCTGCCGGTGCTCGAATATATTCTGCGCGACAAGGACAAGCGCGGCGAGAAAATCAAATCGGTGTTCCTGATGCTGGACACCGATCTGCTCGGCAAACCGGCATGGACCAATGTGAACATCGACTGCTTTCTGCCGCCGGAAGTCACCGGCGGCTCGAAGGTGCGGTTCTGGTGGCGCTATCTCACCGCCGTGCAATTCCTGACATGGCGCGACGGCATCAAGGGCGCGCTGTCAGGCGAGAAAAATCCCGATCCGAAATTCATTTCGTTTACATCGCTGGAGCAGGGCACCGGCAGCCGCGAGCGCCAGGCGAATTCATTGCCGCGCGTCGCGCCGCCCAGTCTTGGGGCGCTGTTCGTCAGCGAGGCGCATGCCCGCATCGCATCGTTGTTGAGCGACGAGCCCGGCGAGCAATTCCGCAAATACTGGATCACCAGCCGTCCCGACATCGACCGTCAGCTCGCGCTGATCTATCTGTTTGTCGAGCTTTGCCGCGAGCACGGCATCAAGCTGACGGTGGCGACGACGCCGTTGCAGCGCGCGAATATCAATCTCTACCGGCCGGGCGAACTCGACGCCATCGCCGCGCGCATCAACCGCATCACCGAGATATGGGATTTCGCTTCGCCGGGGCCGATCACCGACAAGGCCGGCGTCTGGCTGGACTACGCGCATTTCAGGCCGGAAATCGGCGCCATGATGATCGCGCGCATTTTCGGCGGCGATACGCCGGTCCCGCCCGGCTTCGGCCAGTTGAAGCCGCAGACCAGGGAATAGGTCAGAGCGGCTGACCGTTATTTGGCGTTGCCGGGGCTGGCATTTCTCGTCTAGAACGCCGGTCGAAACGGTTTGGAAACCATCCGTCAACGGTTTGGCCCGAACATGCGTTTCAGAGGATGTGGAATGGCGATTCGTGACGATCAGCGCGGACAGGACAGGGCGGCTTTTGCTGCCGGGTTCGGCGCGCCTGCCATTTCGCTGGGTTCCTCGCGTGGCAGCCTCCTTGGCGGCCTTCTGCTTCTTATCGGCCCCTGAGGGCCGTCTGGGCATTTGCGCCTGGGCACTCAGGGGGTTCGACGAAGCACCGAAACCCACAGCGCCTTATCAAGCGCATCTGACCGAAGGAATTTTCCCATGACCACCGCGAAACAGTCCGGCGCCACTGCGTCTGACAAAGACCGCGTCGTTATTTTCGACACCACTTTGCGCGACGGCGAACAGTGCCCCGGCGCGACGATGACCTTCGAGGAAAAGCTCGAAGTCGCCGAACTGCTCGACACGATGGGCGTCGACATTATCGAAGCCGGTTTCCCGATTGCCTCCGACGGCGACTTCGAGGCCGTGCGCGAAATCGCCAAGCGCACCAAGAACGCCGTGGTGTGCGGCCTGTCGCGCGCCGCGCACAAGGACATCGATCGCTGCGCCGAGGCGATCAAGCCGGCCAAACGCGGCCGCATCCACACCTTCCTGTCCACCTCGCCGGTGCACATGAAATACAAGCTCCAGATGGAGCCGGACGCGGTGCATGACATGGTGATCTCGCAGGTCACGCGCGCACGCAATCACACCGAAGATGTCGAATGGTCGTCGGAAGACGGCACGCGCACCGAGTTCGATTTCCTCTGCAAGTGCGTCGAGTCCGCCATCAAAGCGGGCGCGACCACGATCAACATTCCGGACACCGTGGGTTATTCGGTGCCGGAGGAATATTACGACCTGTTCAAGCGCGTGCGCGAGAACGTGCCGAATTCCGACAAGGCGGTGTTCTCCGTCCATTGCCACGACGATCTCGGCATGGCGGTTGCGAATTCGATGGCCGGCGTGCGTGCCGGTGCGCGGCAGATCGAATGCACCATCAACGGCATCGGCGAGCGCGCGGGCAACGCCGCGCTCGAGGAAGTCGTGATGGCGATGAAAGTCCGCAACGACAAATTGCCGTTCTGGACCAACATCGACACCACGATGCTGACGCGTGCGTCGAAGGTCGTCTCAGCCGCGACCTCGTTCCCGGTGCAATACAACAAGGCCATCGTCGGCCGGAACGCGTTCGCGCATGAGAGCGGCATCCATCAGGACGGCATGCTCAAGAACGCGCAGACCTACGAGATCATGCTGCCGGAAACCGTCGGCGTGAAACAGACATCGCTGGTGATGGGCAAGCATTCGGGCCGCCACGCCTTTATCCACAAGCTGGAGGAGATGGGCTACAAGCTGGCGCAGAACCAGCTTGAAGATGCGTTCGTGCGCTTCAAGGCGCTGGCCGACCGCAAGAAGGACATCTACGACGAGGACATCGAGGCGCTGGTCGATCAGGAGATCGCGCAGTCCCACGACAAGATCCATCTTGTCTCGATGTCGGTGGTCGCCGGCACGCGCGGCCCGCAGCGCGCCACCATGAAGCTCGATGTCGAAGGCAAGATCGTGATTGCCGAGGAAGAGGGCAACGGTCCGGTCGACGCGGTGTTCAACTGCATCAAGGCGCTGGTGCCGCACACAGCGAAACTGGAACTGTATCAGGTGCACGCCGTGACGGCAGGAACCGACGCGCAGGCGGAAGTGTCCGTGCGTCTGTCGCAGGACGGCCGCTCGGTGACATCGCGCGCGTCCGATCCCGATACGCTGGTGGCTTCGGCGCAGGCCTATCTCGGCGCGCTGAACAAGATCGTCATGAAGAAGCAGCGCGACGCGGGCGGAGAAATGCCCAAGGCTGCGGCAGGGCACTAGCCGTTCAGTTCCTCATCCTGAGGAGCGGTCGCATGCGACCGCGTCTCGAAGGATGGGTTTTCTTTTGCTCATGGTTCGAGACGCCGCTTTAAGGAGCGGCTCCTCACCATGAGGATTATGCAAACGCGGCGCATCAAATCGGTGCGCCGCGTTTTGCGTTGCAGCATCATGAAACAAAACCCCTGCGAACGGCGAATGGCCTTGACCGCCGCCGCCTGCGATGGTCCGGTCTGGCAAAATTGAAAAGCGCGGCATCAACGACCGCTCGGCTCAGCCATTCGGAGGAAACATGAAAAAATTCGTTCTCGCAGCCGCCTCGATTGCGGCTCTCGCCCTCGTCGGGCCTGCGTCGGCGCAATCGCCGATCGTCATCAAGTTCAGCCACGTCGTCGCGACCAACACGCCGAAGGGGCAGGGCGCGGAAAAGTTCAAGGAACTCGCCGAGAAATACACCAGCGGCAAGGTGAAGGTTGAGGTCTATCCGAACTCGCAGCTCTACAAGGACAAGGAAGAGGTCGAAGCCCTTCAGCTCGGCGCCGTGCAGATGCTGGCGCCGTCGCTGGCGAAATTCGGCCCGCTCGGCGTCAAGGAATTCGAGGTGTTCGATCTTCCCTACATTCTGCCGGACAAGGCCGCGCTCGGCCGCATCACCAAAGGCCCGATCGGCAAAAGCCTGCTCGCCAAGCTGGAGACGAAAGGCATCACCGGCCTCGCTTACTGGGACAACGGCTTCAAGATCATGACGGCCAACAAGCCGATGATCCACGTCGCCGACTTCCAGGGCCTGAAGATGCGTATTCAGTCGTCGAAGGTTCTCGAAGCGCAGTTCCGCGCGCTCGGCGCCATTCCGCAGGTGCTTGCATTCTCCGAAGTCTATCAGGCGATGCAGACCGGCGTCATCGACGGCAACGAGAATACGCCGTCGAACTGCTACACCCAGAAGATGCACGAAGTGCAGAAATACGCCACGATCTCCAACCACGGCTATATCGGCTATGCGGTGATCGTGAACAAGAAGTTCTGGGACGGCCTGCCGGCCGACGTGAAGCCGCAGGTGCAGAAGGCGATGGACGAAGCGACCGAATTCGCCAACAGCATTTCGCAGAAGGAAAACGACGACGCGATCGTGGCGATGAAGAAGGCCGGTACGACGCAGTTCCACGATCAGACCCCGGCCGAGAAGGAAGAGTGGAAAAAGGCCCTCCAGCCGGTTGTCGACGAGATGGCGACCCGCGTCGGCAAGGACCTGATCGAATCGTTCCAGAAAGAAGCGAACGCGAAGACCAACTAAGTCTTTCGCCATAATCTCGAAGTGGTCCGGGATTAGACCCGGACCACTTTTTTAAGCTAGACTTGTTTAGGCTAGATTTGCTTTCGGACCGCACGCAGAGGCGGCCGATGGGGTGGGGACAATCTTGAAAATTATCCTGCGGATTCTCGACCGGCTCGAAGAAGTCATCATCGCGACGCTGATTGCGGCCGCGACGCTGCTGATTTTCATCGCCGTCGTTCATCGCTACAGCACCACCATTTCGGTGGACATCATGAAATTCGGCCGCGCCCACGATATCGCGTGGCTGACCGCCGCCGGCACCGCAGCTTTCAACTTCGTGCGGCATATCAACCTGACCTGGGCGCAGGAACTGTGCATCTACATGTTCGTGTGGATGGCGAAGTTCGGCGCGGCCTACGGCGTGCGCACCGGCATTCACGTCGGTGTCGACGTGGCAACGCAGAAGCTCGCTCCGGAAAACCAGTACCGCGTCATCATTTTCGGATTGCTGTGCGGCGCGATCTTCACCTTCGTGATCGGCTCGCTCGGCACGAATTTCGTCTATCACATGGCGCAGACCGATCAGACCTCGCCCGATCTCGAATGGCCGGCCTGGATGATCTATCTCGCCATCCCGCTCGGCAGTTATCTGATGAGCTTCCGCTTCCTGCAAGTCATGGTCGGCTTCGCCCGAACCGGTGAACTGCCGCACCACGACCACGGCCATGTCGAAGGCGTGGCCGACGATACGCCCACCGTTCCGGGCATCGTCGCTCACGATGTTGCGGTCGCCGGAGCATCGCGATGAGCAACGCAGCCACCGCGATCACGGGCGGGCCGAGCTACAGGAAGCCGCCGTCCAATCAGATTTTCGGCGCCGTGGTTCTGATCGGCGTGCCGATCATGCTGTTCTGCCTGTGCCTCGGAGCCAAATTCGGACTGGTGACGATCCCGTCCGGTCCGCGCGCCATTCTGCTGTTCACGCTGCTTGTGTCGCTGATGCTGACCGGCATGCCGATTTCGATTTCACTCGGTCTGACAGTTTTGACCTTCTTCTTCACGATGACGGCCGAAGACCCGCAGGTCGTGGCGTTGAAATTGTTTACCGGTATCGAGAAGTGGGAAATCATGGCGATCCCCTTCTTCATATTGGCCGGCAACTTTCTCACGCATGGCGGCGTCGCGCGCCTGATGATCGACTTCGCGGCGTCGATGGTCGGCCACCTGACAGGCGGTCTTGCGCTCGCGGGCATCGTCGCCTGCGCGATGTTCGCGCTGGTCTGCGGCTCATCCGTCGCGACGGTTGTGGCTATCGGCGGCGTGATTTTGCCGGAAATGGTCCGGCGCGGCTATCCGATGCATTTCGGCGCGGGCATCATCACGGTCGCCGGTTCGCTCGGCATTCTGATGCTGCCGTCGATTCCGAAGGTGATCTACGCGATCTCGACCAACACCTCGATCGGCGCGCTGTTCGTTGCCGGTCTGCTTCCAGGTATTTTGCTGTCGGCGATGCTGTGCGGCGTCACATGGTATCTCGCCAAGAAGCGCGGCTATCCGAGCATGCCGCGCGCCACATGGGTCGAGCGGTGGGTCGCCTTCCGCAAGAGTTTCTGGGGCCTGATGCTGGTCGTCATCATCGTCGGCGGCATTTACAGCGGCCTGTTCACGGCGACCGAGGCGGCCGCCGTCAGCGCCGTTTACGCCGGCTTCGTGTCGCTGTTCGTCTACAAGGCGCTGAAGTTCAAGGACGTGCCGCGCGTGTTGCTGGCATCCGCCAATATGAGCGCGATGCTTTTGTATATCATCACCAACGCCGTGGTGTTCTCGTTCATTCTCGCCAACGAAAACATCCCGCACGCTATCGCCGACTGGATCATGGACATGAACCTCGGCTGGATCGGCTTTCTGTTCGTGGTGAACATCCTGCTGCTGCTGGCCGGCAATTTCATGGAGCCGTCGTCGATCATTCTCATCATGGCGCCGATCCTGTTTCCGGCATCGCAGCGTTTGAATATCGATCCCGTTCATTTCGGCATCATGATCGACGCCAACATGGAGGTGGGCCTCTGCCATCCGCCGGTCGGGCTCAATCTCTATGTCGCGGCGGGTATCGCGCGCATGGGCATCACGGATTTGACCAAGGCGGTGATGCCGTGGCTCATCACGCTATTGATATTTCTCGTCATCATTACGTATGTGCCGGAAATCACGCTGTGGCTGCCGCGCAAGCTGGGAATGCTGTACGGCGGATGAACGGCGGCGAATTACATTTTCGTAACACAGCCGGACTTTTCCAAACCGTAATTTGAAATCGCGCGGGCTGCTGCCATCTTCGTTGCAGAACGAAGAAGGAGTGCCCCATGAGAAAATCCGTCATTGCCGCCATCGCAGCCGTCGCCGTCATCGGTTCGACCGCCGTCTATGCGCAGCATCGTTTCCATCATCCGCGCATGAGCGCCGAGGATCGCGCCGCTTTCGTCGACGCGAAGATCGCCTCCGTTCATGCCGGGCTGAAGCTGACGCCCGATCAGGAAAAGAACTGGCCGGCGGTCGAGACCGCGGTGCGCGATTTCGCCAAGCAGCGTATCGACCGCGCCAATGCGCGCGCCGCTGAACGCGATCTGCGCCGTGCCGAGCGTGACCAGAAAGGGCGTGACGAGAAAGGCTTGGGCGATCGTGCTCCCGATCAGGCGGGAACCGCGCCGAACTTCGATCCCGTCGCGCGCCTGCGCGAGCGTGCCGACAACATGGTTGCGACCGCGACCGGCCTGAAGCGTATCGCCGATGCAGCAGACCCGCTCTACAAGAGCCTCGACGACGGTCAGAAGCGCCGCCTTGCGATGCTGACACGCATGGGCGGGCCGCGCGGCTGGCATCATCATGAGTTCGGCCCGCGTGACGGTTTCGGTCCGGGCCGCGACGACGGCCCGGGACGCGCAGGCGGCCAGGGCGGCTCCGAGCGGCTCTGATCCGCACCGCCACACAAGCGAAAACCGCCGGATTTCCGGCGGTTTTTTGTATCTGGCGCGTGTCAGAATGCGCCATGTTCCTGCCGGGAAAAGTGCCTGCGTTTGCTGGACACGGCAGAATCGCTTTGCTAAACGACGCCCTCTTAAACGGGTCTTGTCTGGATCCGGGCGCATAGCTCAGTTGGTAGAGCAGGTGACTCTTAATCACCGGGTCCAAGGTTCGAATCCTTGTGCGCCCACCATTCAAAGTCCTTGCAGCGCAAGTGCTTCCCAAAATCCGCACAAAGAACAAACTGCGGCCATGCGACTGCGCTGACGATGTTCAGTATTCACGCCGCCCGTGATGCCGACGCAGATCGGCGGCGCGAAGCTGGCCGGCGTCTATAGCAGTCGCGAACGCGATAGCGCGAACCGTCAGTTCATCTCTCTTCGGTGTCTTGATGAATTCGCGACACCTTACGACCGCGAGCGAACGACGTTCACGACGAGACTGGGCAGCGGGCGCAGAGCTTATTCCCGTCCGGGTCGAGCAGGTACGCCAGATAAATCGGATCGCCGTTTCTTTCGCGCCGTCCCGGCGGGTCCTCTACGCTTCTCCCGCCATTTGCGACGCCGGCCGAATGCCAGGCGTTCGCCATTTCCGGACTTTGCATATGAAATCCGATGGTGCCGCCATTAGCGGGAATGGCTTTCTTTCCATTGATCGGCTTGGTGATCATCAGCCGGTGGCCGTCCTTGCTGTAGACCAGCCGGCCCCGGACATCGAGCGTTCCCGGATCTCCTCCCATCGATGAAAAAATTGCGTCATAGAATTTTTTCGACGCATTGAGATCGTTCGATCCGATCATGACGTGGCTGAACATGCCTGAAATCTCCTGTCGCGGCAGCGACGAGACGATAGCGGAATTCGAGGACTTAAAAAGGGGGAGGCCGCACAGGGCGCTAAAGCGATTGCCTGCGGCTGACCTGCAAGTACCAGTCCTTCTGTTGTGAGAACTCAGTCGCAATCTCCAACAGCACCTTTGCAGCTTTCGAACTGGCCTCGGATTGAGAATGGTCGCGCGGCCGCGCAAGGGACCATTGTCGGACGAGTTCCTGACTGCGGAGCGGCTGAACGAACAGCTGCCCCCGCGTGACTTCCGCATGAACGAAGCTGTAGCAGTGAATCGTATAGCCGAGGCCGGCGATCACCAGCTGCTTCGTAACAATCGCGCTATCGACGCTTTCTCTCACATCGAGCGCCACGCCGTTTCGCTTCGCGACCGACTCGATTTGCTCGCGCAGAGTATTGCCGCGGCTGGGAAGTATCAGTGGGTATTGAGAGAGTTGCTGCAATGAAAGCGGCTTGTTGTCGGTGGACGCTTTGTCGGCAGGCCCAATCAGAAACATTGGCTCGATCAGTAGGGGAATGCTTATCAACGAGGCATCGCCTTGCTCCGCCGGGATCAGGCCAAAATCGAACTTGTGTTCAAGTAGCCCGCTTACGATTGCCGTTGTAAGGCCTTCGGATATGCGCAGTGAAATCTTCGGATGTCGTTCGCGCATTCGTTCGATCAGGGGCAAAGCGATGAACGAAGCGACTGACGGAATAAGGGCGACCGATACGTGACCGGACGGATTCCGGCTTTGTCTGCGGACTTCCTCTGCGATGTGCTCGAACTGCCTGATAAGGCTTTCGGCTTTTTCGAGAAGGAGAGTGCCGGCGTCCGTTAGACGAACGCCGCGAGCGTCACGATGAAAGAGCTCAACTTTGAGATCCGCCTCCAGCTTCCTGAGTTGGCGACTCAGGGCCGGCTGCGCGATATGAAGATGTTCGGCCGCCTTACTTATGCTCTTTAAGTTTGCGGCCGCAATGAAATATCTAAGCGATCGGATATCCATCCGTAACCGCTAGCAAAAACGATCGGTCATGCCAACGAGGCATACCCTCGGACTCATTCGGTATTTCTCCTACTTGCGATGGACTCTTAAAATTCGTCTCGACAAGGCAGCCGTTCGCGCGCGCAAAAGCACGTTGCGATGCGGCGCAGCCTTGCAAAACCGAACAAAGAGTCGGTTCCGAATTCAGGGAGGGAAACAATGCCGCGGATCGCTTTTCTTGTAAGTTTTCTTGCCACGCTGCTCACTGCAAACATCGGCGTTGCGAGTGCTGACAGCACATACCCGACACGTCCAATCAGCCTCATCGTGCCGTTTGCTGCCGGAGGATCGGTCGACGTCGTTGCACGCCTCGTCGCCGAACAGCTGCGCGACAATATCGGACAGCCAGTCGTCGTGGAGAATGTCACGGGCGCCGGCGGAACGATCGGTGCGACGCGCGTGTCGCGGGCAACGCCTGACGGGTACACAATCCTTATAGGCAATCTGGGAACTCAAATCGCGAGCACCGCCGTATTCAAGACACTGCCGTACAATCCGCTGACCGATTTCGTTCCCGTCATGACGGTCGCGTACTCGCCCGAAATCCTGCTCGTGAACAAGGATTCGCCCGTCAATTCGCTGAACGATTTGATCGCGCTTGCAAAGTCCAAAACAAGCCCGCTGACGATCGGCCACGCCGGAATCGGATCCATTTCTCATCTGGCGTTCCTGCTCTTCAAAAAGCAGTCGAACATCAATGCGTCGCAGGTTCCTTATCGCGGCGATATCGAGGCGGATCGCGATGTGATGGGCAATCGCATCGACGCTGTCTTCAACTGGACAAGTCTTGCGGCCCCGTTCGTGAAATCGAATCAGATGAAAGCCGTCGTTCTTCTTTCGCCCAAGCGAACTCCGATTTTGCCAAACGTTCCGACATCGACTGAGGCGGGAATGCCGCATCTGGTTGTGAACGCCTGGACAGGGTTGTTTTTCCCCAAGGGAACGCCTCAGCCGATCGTCGCCAAAGTCAATGAAACGCTTCAGAAGGCGTTTGCCAATGAGGCCTTCGTGAAGAAGATGAATGACATTGGGTTGGATGCGCCGCCGGCGGACGAGCGTTCGCCGCAGGCTCTCCAGCAATTGGTTAAATCGGAATACGAAAAATGGATCCCGCTCATTCACGAAGCGCAGTAGTCGCAGCGTTTCGCTGAGGCGGATTTAATCGAGGAACCAGCATGAACACGACAGTCCAGTCAAAGCCGACAGATCTTCTGGATCCGGCGGCGTTGGTAGATCCCGAACTTTACTTCGGTCCTTTGCGGGAAAACGACCCGGTCCACTGGAACGAACAAAGGAAGATGTGGATCATCACGAAGTATGAAGATGTCGTGTGGGCTTGCCGGCAGCCGCATCTGTTTTCTTCCGACAAGTTGGGGTTCAACGTCAAAGAACTGCCGGAGAAGGACCGCGCCTCGTACAGAGAGCGGTTCGGCGTCATCTACGACACATATCCTCACTGGCTGAGTGCCGTGGACAATCCATTGCACGACCATATTCGCCTGGTCGTGAATCAGGTGTGGACGCCGTCGCAGGTCGAGAAGCGGCGCCTAAGAATTCGGAAGTTCATCCACGATCTGCTGGATGAGTCGCAGAACAAAGACCAAATTGACTTCATCAAGGATTTCACGCTTCCGCTTCCGATCAAGGTCATCCTTGATTTTCTGGACTTTCCGCATGAAGACTGGACGGTCATCAAGAAATACTCGGACCTTTGGCTGACCTACCATTTTGGCGGCGGCACCGATCCGGCGCGATGGCAGTCGGGTGTCGATGGGATCAAAGGACTCATCGGCTACGTGGAGCCGCGCGTGAAGGAACGACGCGCGAATCCGCAGGACGACTACATTTCAGCTTTGATCAAGGCGGATTGGAAGGGCGCCCGTCTTTCCGACGACGAGATCATCGTCCATTGCGCCAATCTTCTGTTTTCTGGACACGAGACGACTACGAATCTTCTGGCCAACGGTCTGCACATGCTGCTGAGCCATCGGGATCAGTGGGATCGTCTGTGTAAAGAACCGGCGCTCGTTCCGTTGGCGGTTGAGGAGGTCGTTCGTCTCGAGGGCGCAATTAAGAGCATGCTTCGCTACGCGCTCGAGGATGTCGAGATTCGGGGAAAGACGATCCGCAAGGACGACTTGGTTCTTCTCGTGAACGTGGCCGCGAATCAGGATTCGGCGAAGTTCAGCTGCCCGCATCAGGTCGATGTCAGCCGGCGTCCAAATCCGCATTTGGGGTTCGGACAGGGAATTCACATTTGCCTGGGCGCGCCATTGGCTCGCGTCGAGGCGCACGAAACTTATCTTGCGCTGACTCAGAGGTTCCCCGGCATGCGTCTCGCCGCGGATACGTTCGAGTACCATGCAATCCTCAGAGGCCGCGCGCTAAAGGCGCTGCCCGTGAAGTTCAAGTGAGTGTCACGATGGGAAAGACAATCAAGACGAGCGTCGATCATCACAAGTGCGTTGGGTCGCGTATCTGCACGGCCATTGCGCCAAAAGCATTCGCGCTCAACAGCGAAGGACAGGCGCAACCGATCGACCCGCCGCACGAATCAATCGACGTTATTCGCATGGCCTCCGAGGGATGTCCGGTCAGTGCCATCACTGTTGAAGAGTCAGACTGACCGACCGTCAACGCTAACGGCGATGGCTTGCAATTTTGAACTGAGAGGAGCGGACCATGAATGCCGCCGCCAAATCTGAAGCCGAATTGCAGCCGGCGAACGTGACGTCCGCGAAAGAGCTTCGTCTGCGAGTTCGTTCGGTCACGAAATACGGCGAGGACATAAAGGCGTTTGAAGTCTTCGATCCAACCGGCAACGATCTTCCGCAGTTCGAAGCCGGAAGTCACATCGACCTGCACGTTCCCGGCGGAAGCCTTGGTGTGCGCCAGTACTCTCTTTGTGGTGATCCTGCGGATCGTGGGCGATACACGTTTGCCGTTCAACGTGAGCCGAACGGTCGCGGCGGTTCAAAGGCGATCCACGAAACCCTTCAGGCGAACAGCGAAGTAGCAATTTCCGGTCCCCGGAATCACTTCGCCTTGCGGCCAAATGCAAAGCGCCATCTGCTGCTTGCCGGCGGTATCGGCATCACGCCGATGATGTCGATGATCTGCGAACTCGAGCGCAATCGGTCTGAGTATCAGCTTCACTATTGCACGCGTTCGAAGGAGCGCACGGCATTCCTGGATCGCCTTCGCCCTCTCATAAATAGCGGCCGCGTTGTCGTTCATTGGGATGGCGGCGATTCCAGCAAAGGTCTCGATATCAATGGCGCGCTGAAAAATTTTGAGGATGGAACGCATCTCTACTACTGCGGTCCTCCGGGCTTCATGACCGTCGTGGCGTCGGCATCTTCGCATTGGCCTTCAGGCAACACGCATCGTGAGTTTTTCACGCCGTCGGCAAACGATCCGGCGCTGGTTGCTTCCGGCGACAAGACCGCTGAACACCACGAAGGAGGTTTAGGGCCCGCGTTCAAGCTCGAACTGGCAAAATCCGGGATGACCCTCGATATTCCGAGCGACCAGACCATTTTGCAGGTTCTGCGCGAGCACGACATTCAGGTCGAGGCTGCATGTGAGCTGGGCGTCTGCGGTACGTGTCGCACGCGCGTCCTTTCAGGAGAGCCGGATCACCGCGACTATGTCCTCGAACCGCAAGAGCATGAAACGGAAATGACGGTTTGCTGCTCGCGTTCGAAGTCTCCGCTTCTCGTGCTCGATTTGTGATGGCTAAACGAAATCCGGAATTGAGGGAAAACAAAATGGCAAGCCGCAAGGGAAATCACGTCGCAATGTTCATCGAGAACAACCACAACGACCACGAGGTCTGGTATCCGATCTATCGAATGCGCGAGGAGGGCGCGCGCGTCGTAGTCATTGGCCCGGAGAAGAAAGAGTACAAGTCGAAACTCGGACAATCCATCCACGCAGACATTGCCGCAGCCGAAGCTGAAAAAGAGCTTTACGACGCTATCATCATACCCGGCGGTTATGCTCCCGACCTTATGCGGCTAAGCCCGTCCATGATTTCGATCGTGGCTCAGCACGCACATGCAGACAAACCGGTGGCCGCGATCTGTCACGGAAGCTGGTTGCTTGCGTCCGCCGATATTGTCCGCGGCAAGCGCGTCACAGGCGCGCCGTCCATCAAGGACGACCTCGTCAATGCCGGTGGCCTGTTCGAAGATTCGGAAGTGGTCGTCGATGGAACGCTTGTGACATCGAGAAAGCCGGATGATCTGCCGGCCTTCTGTCGCGAGATCATCGCGCTCCTTCCTAATCGAAACAGTTTCCACGAGATCTGAAAGGCGATTGCCGTGTTGCAGGAAAAATCTCGGCCTCTCACTGAGTGAGACATCGTTTGTGGCGCCTCACAAAACAAGCAGGGATAATTAATTGCGTACTGTAAGTAATTAGGCTAGGCTCTCGGGTTAAGAGCCGGAAATCGGCCGCTTTACGAGGAAACAGGATGAGCCGGGAGCGCACTGCGCCGAATATCTTGCTGATCATGGCCGACCAGCTGTGTCCCCAGGCGTTGCCCTGTTATGGGCATCCGCTGGTCAAGGCGCCGAACCTTTCAGCGTTGGCCAATCGAGGAACGCTCTTCGAAAGCGCCTATACGAATTTTCCCTTGTGTGCTCCGGCCCGCGCATCCGTGCTCGCGGGAAAATACGCGAACGCGATTTCCGTCTGGGACAACGCGGCGGAGCTTCCCGCATCAACGCCGACTGTTGCTCATTATCTCCGAAAGGCCGGTTACGAGGCCACGCTTTGCGGCAAAATGCATTTCGTCGGTCCGGACCAGCTGCACGGGTACAACGATCGGCTTGTGACGGACATCTATCCTTCCAATTTCGCCTGGACACCCGATTGGACAGAAGGGCCGCGCAATCGTCCGACCGGCATCAACATGCGGGCTGTCATCGATGCGGGCTCGTGTCTTCGGACGCTACAGATCGACTACGACGATGAGGTCGAATTTTTCGCGATACAAAAACTCTATGATCTGGCGCGTTTCTCAGACAAGCATCCGTTCTTTCTGACGATCTCGTTCACACACCCGCATTCGCCATTCATCGCCCGGCAGGATTACTGGGATCTCTACAAGCACGACGAGATCGATATGCCGAAGGTCGCTCCTATTCCTCTGGAGGAGCAGGATGAGATGAGCAGATGGCTCCACTACGCGCATGGCGGCGATCTCGATGAAGTCTCCGAAGAGCATGTGCGAAACGCGCGCCATGCGTATTACGGCATGATCAGCTTTATCGACGCGAAAGTTGGACACATTCTCAAGACGTTAAAGGACGTCGGTCTCGACAAGGACACGTTGGTGATCTTCACCGCCGATCACGGCGAGATGCTGGGCGAGCGCGGAGGCTGGTATAAACAGTATTTCTACGAACCATCCGTTCGAATCCCGCTCATCATTGCAGAGCCAGGACAAACCACGTCGCGGCGAGTCGATGTGCCGGTTTCGCTAATCGACCTTGCTCCGACGTTTCTGGATTACGCCACAGCGGGTAAACCGTGGGAACCATCGACTCCAGTCGATGGACATTCGCTGCGGCCGCTCATCAGCGGAAAGTCGACGGCGGATATCGGCCCGGTTATTTCGGAGTACACCGGCGAGGGCGGCTGCGCGCCGTGCCGAATGGTTCGTAAAGGCCAATTCAAGTTTATCTACACTCACGGTTTCCCGGATATTCTTTACGATCTGAAAAGCGATCCGCTTGAACTGACGAACCTGGCTGCGAGGCCCGAGTACGCGAAGACCGTCGAAGACCTCCGTCACGATGCGTTCAAGGATTGGAATCCTTGGGATGTCAACGAAAAGGTGCTCGCCAGTCAGCGAGATCGTCGGCTCATTCAGACAGCAACCGGAGGCGAGCCGAATTGGGCGTTCAAACTTCGGCCTGACGACGATCGCCGATACGTAAGAAATTCCGGCGCCGTGCAGACCAAAGCGAAGGCTCGCTACCCATTCATCGCGCCGCCGCCAATCCGATAATGCAACCTACAAAATAAAAACAATCGAGGAGGAAGACCCATGCGAACGCTCAAGCTGATTTGCGCACTGATCCTTTGCTCCCTGTCGACGATGGCGCTCGCGGCCAACGATGCCTATCCATCGCGCGTCATCAAAATCATTGTTCCCTGGCCAGCGGGGGGCGTTGCAGACGTTCTCGGACGCATCTCCGCCGAAGAACTGTCGAAGTCGTTGGGGCAGACGGTCATCGTGGACAACAAGCCAGGGGCCGGCACCAACATCGGATCGGAAGTCGTCGCGAAGGCCGATCCGGATGGGTACACGCTGCTTCTCGGCAGCAGCAACAATGCCGTGAACATGACGCTTTACAAAACGATGCGTTATGACGTGGGCAAGGACTTTGTACCGATTTCACTGCTGGCGATGGTCCCGAACATTCTTGTCGTAAACCCAAAGGTCCCTGCGAAGAACGTCAAGGAGCTGATCGAATACGCCAAGGCTAACCCTGGCAAACTGAAGCTGGCGACGGCTGGAAACGGCAGCCCTGCTCACCTGGCGGGAGAGCAGTTCAAGCGGCTGGCGAATGTCAACATGCTTACCGTTCCTTACAAAGGAGCAGCGCCAGCAGTGACCGATCTGATCGGCGGCTTCGTCGACGTTATGTTCACCAACATTCCTGCTTCGCTGGGGGCCATCAAAGGCGACAGGCTCCGGGCTCTTGGCATCGGTTCGAAAACGCGTTCTCCGGCTTTGCCAGATACGCCGACGATCGCCGAAGCAGGACTGCCGAATTACGAAGCGGTCGCCTGGTACGCTTTGATGGCACCGGCCAATACGCCGAAACCCGTCATCGACAAAATTGCGAACGCCCTGAAGAATATGAAATCGCCAGATGTGCAGAAGAAGCTCATCGATCAGGGTACAGAGCCTGTCATTTCAACTCCCGACGTGCTGGCCAGTCAGATCAAGACGGATGTGGCCGGTTATCGCGAATTGATTCAAGCGACGGGAATTCAGATCGAATAGTGAAGACATAAGAGCTTTGGGAGCGAAATGAGAACCAATAGAAGTTCTCCGCGCTTCCGAAGTAACGGGGAAATGCGACGTTCGGAGGATGCGTTTTGTCGACTTTCAGTGAACACCGGCGCGACTACTATGGCGGCGGGCTGATGATGCTCATCGGCTTGGGTGCCGCGCTCGAGGCCCAGCGGTATGGTCTTGGGTCGCTTTCACACATGGGCCCCGGCTTTTTTCCGGTTCTCCTTGGCGTGATGATGATTAGCGTTGGCGCGCTCATCGCAGGCACTGCTTATCTCTCGACCGAGCCCGACGAAGAATCATTTCTACCCGCCCGGCCAGAATGGTTTGCCTGGGGCTGCATCATTGCCTCGCCGATTGCCTTCATCATTTTTGGCGAGTTCGCGGGACTACTGCCTGCAACGTTTGCCTGCGTTTTCGTCGCGGCAATCGGCGATCGTGAGACGACGCTTCCGCAGGCTGCGGGGTTGGGCGTGTTCATCTCAATACTTGGTCTGCTCATCTTCTCATTCCTTCTGAAGATACCGTTTCCGATCATTCGGGGAGTTTGGTGATGATCGAAACGGCGCTTGCAGATCTTTGGTACGGCTTTGGAGTCGCACTGGAACCGCACAACCTGCTGTGGTGCTTTATCGGCGTGTTCGTCGGAAATATGGTTGGCGTCCTTCCCGGGCTGGGGCCGATCGCCACGATTTCAATACTGCTTCCTCTGACATTCGGAATGAAGCCGGTTGCGGCGATCCTCATGCTCGCCGGTGTCTACTATGGCGCGCAATATGGCGGAGCCATCTGCTCAATTCTGCTGAATCTTCCTTGTCACCCGCCGCACGCCGTTACGTGTCTCGACGGGTTTCCCATGACAAGACAGGGCCGCGGCGGCGTCGCGCTTGGTGTCACCGTGATTGGCTCGTTCATCGGTGCGTCATTCGGCATTATCGAGATGATCTTTCTCGCGCCGGCGCTCGTTGAAATAGCACTTAAGTTTGGGCCGGCCGAGATTTGTTCGCTGATGTTCTTAGGTCTGCTGGCGGGATCGACGCTTGCGCGCGGCTCCGCGCTTAAGGGTGTGGCGATGACGATTTTCGGCCTGATGATCGGTATCATCGGCTCGGATGTTCAAACCGGTGCGCAACGATTCACATTCGGATTTCATCAGCTGTCTGACGGAGTTGAAATCGCGGCACTTGCGCTGGGCATTTTCGGTATCGCTGAGTTCATGAGCAGCGTGAACCAAATGGCGAAGGTCGATACGAAATACTCCAACATCGGCATACGGGACATGCGGCCCTCCAAGAAGGATCTGCAAGAGTCTTTCCCCGCGATGATCCGAGGTACGTTGATTGGAAGCCTCTGCGCATTGATCCCCGGAACCGGTCCGACGATCGCGTCGTTCGTCGCGTATGCTGCGGAAAAGAAAGTCTCCAGAAATCCGGAGACCTTCGGTCACGGTAACATCAAGGGCGTCGCGTGTCCTGAGACCGCAACTCATTCGTCGGTTCAAGGCGATTTCATTCCAACCATGAGTTTGGGCATTCCGGGTGACGCTGTGATGGCGCTTCTCTTGGGAGCACTGATCATCCAGGGAATCGTACCGGGCCCGACGCTTATTCATGAGCGTCCCGATATTTTCTGGGGGCTGATTGCGAGCTTCTGGATCGGAAACATCCTGCTCGTGATTTTGAACGTGCCCCTCATCGGGATCTGGGTGAAGTTGTTGCTGATCCCGTATCGCTATCTTTATCCAAGCGCGATGTTCTTCATTTGCATCGGCGTCTATTCGACGAACAACGATCTTTTCCAGGTTGGCACGGTCCTGTTTCTTGGCATCTTTGGCTACGTGCTCGTTCGGCTGGGATTTCATCCCGCGCCAATGTTGCTTGGATTCGTTCTGGGCCCGCGATTTGAAGAAAATTTCCGGCGAGCGATGCTTCTCGCCGATGGCGATGCAATGACGTTCATAGAACGCCCTATAAGCGCGGTTTTCCTTGCCCTCGCCATGGTGCTTGTTGTCACGCAAATCTATTTCTACGTTCGAGGAAAGAAAGGACTTACGTCGTCAGTACAGGAAGCGGTTAAGAGTCACCATTGAAAAAATGATGTTCTAGAACTTCCACGGAGGGTCAAATGGCAGAGCGAGATGATCTTGGAGATGGTTCTCATAAATCACGCCGTGCGTTTTTGAGCGACGCCGCGGCGCTTGTCGGAATTGCCGCAGCCGGCAGCGTTAGCGGGGCGGCAGTTGCTGAAGAGACTAAGAAGGCCTTGGACAATGGACCGCCAAATATTCCGGAATGGATGAAGGCGCCGGGCGCAGATGTTGGCAGTCAGACCTACGGCACTCCGTCTCCATTTGAAAAAAGCGTCATTCGGAACGTTCCTAAAAACCTGAAGCAGTACACGTCTTCTGCCAGCCGCACGCCGCTGCAAGAGCTCGATGGAATCATTACGCCAAACGGCTTGTTCTACGAACGGCACCACGGCGGAATCCCCGAGATCGATCCGGCGCAGCATCGCCTGATGATCCATGGCCTCGTCGACAATCCGCTGGTTCTCACCATGGATGATGTACGACGCTTCCCGTCAGAGTCTCGTATTCATTTCCTCGAATGCTCAGGCAATCCGGGATTTGAGGCGATTTACAGCAAGACCGCTTCGGATCTGGTGGGACTGGTGAGCTGCGCGGAATGGACGGGCGTCCCCATGAAGACAGTTCTTCAGGAAGCCGGCCTCAAGCCAAATGCGAAATGGGTTGTCGCAGAAGGTGCAGACGCCGCAGCACTCACACGAAGCATTCCGATTGAGAAATGCATGGATGATGCCATGCTTGTCTATAGCCAAAACGGCGAGCGATTGCGTCCTGCACAAGGTTATCCGCTGCGCGTTCTGCTTCCGGGGTTTGAAGGAAACATGAGCGTGAAATGGGTTCGCCGTCTTCACGTCACCGCCGAGCCGATTTATTCGCGCGAAGAAACTTCCAAATACACTGACTCGATGCCGGATGGTACTGCGCGTCAGTTCACCTTCTATATGGAAGCTAAGTCGATTATCACGCGGCCGTCGGGTACTCACAAGATCAATCAGGGCTTCAACGAGATTAGCGGCATCGCATGGAGCGGCCACGGCAAAATCGCAAAAGTCGACATCTCGGTGGACAATGGAAAAAGCTGGCAAGCCGCAACGTTGCAGAGCCCAGTGCTAACGAAGGCGCTGACGCGTTTTCGGCTACCCTGGAAATGGGACGGCAAGCCGACGGTCATTATGAGTCGCGCAACTGACGAAACTGGATACACACAGCCGACCTTTGCGGATCTGACGTCCGTGCGCGGTTTGAATTCCTTCTATCACAACAATGCGATCCAGCCTTGGAAGGTTGCAGAGAGCGGGGAGGTTACGAATGCCAACGTTAAAGCATAAGGCTATTGTTCTGGCCGCTCTCGTCTCAACCACTTCCTTCGCATTTGCAGAAGCCCGGTACGGAATAGGACGCCGTGCAACCGATGCTGAAATTGCGGCCTGGAATCTCGATATCGATCGCGATGGAAAGAGTCTGCCGGCCGGCAGCGGCAGCGTAAAACACGGAAAGGAAATCTACGAAGCACAATGCGCGGCATGCCATGGCGCGAGTGGCGAGGGCGGACTTGGTGACAAATTGGCCGGAGGGCAGGGATCTCTCGCGACCCCAAAGCCCATCAAGACAGTTGGAAGTTTTTGGCCCTACGCACCGACGCTATTCGACTACATCCGGCGGGCGATGCCGATGAATGCGCCGCAGTCGTTGAGCAACGACGAGGTGTATGCAGTCGCCGCTTACGTTTTGAATCTCAACGGGCTTGTTTCAGAAGACAAAACGATCGACGCAAAATCGCTGGCTTCGATAAAGATGCCGAACAGAAACGGCTTTGTTGTCGATCCACGGCCGGACGTGCCGGTCAAGCCGGTTGCGGGAGTCAATAAGAAGCCCAACTAGACCGGCTCCCGATGGGGCCAGCCAATTTGTCTTGAGTTTGTTATTGTATTTCTGCTCGTGCCGGGGGTCATTTTCAACGCTCCCGGCACGTTATATAACGACAATTCGAGTGAATCAGGTGTCTGATGTCTTTGAATAGCAGGGGTTTGCCTCGGCTGATACCAAGCCGATCTAATAATTTGGCGGTGTTTAATGAGGTCTTGTTTGATGCTCCGGTCCAGAGATCGGATATCGCTAAGCGCACAAACCTGACCGCCGCGTCAGTATCGAGAATCACCCGCCAATTGATCGATGCTGGCCTTATTGAAGAATTTGAGCACTACAAGACCGGCAGACCCGGCAGATCGCATGTCAATTTGCGGCTGCGGCATGATGCGGGTTATGTGGCAGGCATTTCGGTCAACGCATTCGAACAACGCGTCGCTATCGCAAACTTGCAGCGTGAAGTCATAGCAGACGTCCCGCTGCCTCGAGATCGAATGCTAAATCCGAAACGCGCGGCTGAGGTCGCGGCGTCTTATGTCAAGGATCTCCTGAAAAAGCACCGAATTCCACGCTCGAGGCTTGTGACCGTCGGAGTTGCGAGCGCGGGCGTCGTCAATTCCGAGGCGGGTGTCGTGATCTACGCGCCGTCGATTGGCTGGACGAATGTTCCCTTGGCTCGCGAAATAGAGAAGTCGCTCGGTGTGCCTGTGCGAATGCGCAGCATGGCGAACGCGCTGGCTGCTGCCGAATACAGATTTGGCGCTTCTTCCAAATTCCATGATTTCATCGTGGTGCATGCGACACTCGGAATTGGCATGGGGATCGTTTCCGATGGCCAGCCAGTTCGCGGCCACCGTAGCCATGCCGGCCTGATTGGTGAAACCCGAGTTACCGACAAGAATGGGAGAACGACGACTCTGAACGACGTCGCTGGCGGTGCTGCTCTCTATGCAAAGTGGGCGAACCTCAAGCCGCTCAGCCCCAGGGAAGTACCAGAGTCTCTCATCCTGGAATTGATAGAAGCGGCGAACTCCGGCGACAGACGCGCGAACGCCATTTGCGAGGACGGCGCAACTTATCTTGCAAATACCGTGACTACACTTGCGACTGCCCTGGATTCCGAAGCAATCATGCTTGTAGGACCGCTGGTAAGAATTGAAACTTATCGCAAACGCCTGGAGTCGGTATTTCGGACCTTGATGGGCAAGGAAATCGAAATCACCATGAGCGCACGGCGTGGCGTGGAGGCCGCTTATCTTCTCGCGATTAACGAACTTGCTGCGACCGGTGTTCACCTTAAGAAGCTACAGAAGTCTGCCTGAGTCGGCGCATCGATGAAGCGTCGCCAGAGAAGTCGGCCGGTGAGGATGGATCGTATGAGCAAAGAGCATTGGGATGGAGTTTACAATAGTAAACGTGAAAATGAGGTTAGCTGGTTTCAGGACACTCCCGCGCTGTCGCTTGATTTTATTGATCGCATTGGCGCAAGGCTTGATTCTTCCATCGTAGATGTGGGAGGTGGCGCTTCGCGGCTCGTCGATAGCCTCATCGCACGAGGCTTCAAGCATGTAACCGTGCTCGATTTGTCGGATGCTGCGCTTGCAGTTTCCAAAGCAAGGCTCGCCGAAAAAGCAAATTGCGTTGAATGGATCGTTGCTGACGTCACAAAGTGGAATCCGGATAAGTCGTATGACTTGTGGCATGATCGCGCAGCTTTTCATTTTCTGACAGAGCAGGCGGATCGTAAGTCCTATGTAGACCGGTTGGTCAAATCGCTTCGCCTCGGCGGACATGCGATTATCGGGACGTTTGCTCTTGACGGTCCCGAGCGATGCAGCGGGCTGCCGATCGTTCGCTATAGCCCGGACAGCCTGGCTGAAACACTTGGCAGCAATTTTCAGCTGATCAGCAGTCAATCAGAAGAGCACACGACCCCCTGGGGTTCGGTTCAGCGTTTCCAGTTCAGCACTTTTCTGCGGACTGGACGTGAATAGGTTGCGGAGCAGCTCGTAGATGGTGCGAAGCCGAGGTCGTTTCTGTCGCCTCAGCAAGCGAGCATTCGTTAACTACAAAACCATCCTTAAATCAGTACGGGGTTTCGACGCCTTTCGGCCTCGTTAGTACGACGCGTCGGAGCTGGCTTTTAAAGCGGATGACGGAGCCGCTGCTGCGAGCCCATGAAACTGTCGCCCAAGTGACAGTTTTGGCTGTCGCTATGACGCGCAGCCGATAGACCGCGATTGCGGATCAACCATAGTCGGCACAACGCGCCAAACAAGTGCGACGGGAGGCGATGCTGCCGCCAAAGGCGGTGTCGTTGCTGCAAATGGACGACTTCGCTGCCACGCAACAAAAGAGGGCAGCGGTCAATTCAAAATATAGCGGAGGAAGGGAAGGCAATGAGCACAAAACTTGCGGCCGATACGTGCCTTTGATCCGCCGCACTCCGCCGAAGATTAGGTCAGTAGAACCATCGTCTCCAACAGCGGCTACTGTTTGGAATTATCCAGTGTCACGGGATTTGCGAGCCATTCAATTTCGGGCTCGCTGCCGTAGCGAGATCGCATCATCGAACGCCAATTGTCGGTGAACAGCTTTTTTGCCGAGTCTTGCGAGTCCCAGATATAAACGGCGCCGCCGCGGCCGGGACTGTAGATGTAATGCTTGCTCTGTAGTCCGGCGGTTTGAGTATATCCGCCTGCATAGTTCGAGAACATCGTCTTAGCCGCATCGAGCGTCACGTCGGGTTTCAATTGGAATCTGACAATCGTGATGTACATCGAATCCTCCGCTTTTTCGTTCCAATTGTTGGGCTACATCAGCGCGGTTCGTTTTGCACCGCGAACATGCCGCCTACGGCTCGCGTCGCGGCTGAGCCGATCGAGATCAGGCGAGCCCTGTCGAGCAGGGCTGCGCCCATCTTCAAGATTTTTGGCTTCGAGAAACGTGACGTCGAACCCACAAGAACCAGGGATCCAATAATTTGATCGGAGCCTGACAAAAGTGGAGCCGCGATGGCAGACATCCCGGTAAAATTCTCGTCGATGCTCGTGGCGTATCCTCGCTCCACAATGAGCGCGAGATCTTCATTGAGGTCGGCTTCGGTTGTTTTTGTCAGCGGCGTCAGTTGTTGATAGGGAGGTGGGCCAAGAAATGCGGCTCGCTCCTCATCAGTCATCCTTTGCAGGATCAATTTTCCTGCGGCAGAGACGTGAAGCGGATTGTTGAGATGCGTGCTGTAAAAAGGCGCAAGCAACCCCGACGATCCCGCAAGATCGAGCAGCATTCGATCGGTACCTATGAAGACCAATAATGACGCGGTCACTCCGAAGAGCTCTCTGAGTTCGACCAGCGATTCATAACTGTCGCGGCGAATGGCATTCAGCGGATGATAGACGGAAAGCGGCAGGAATGACTTTCCAAGCGCGAAGTACTTTCGCGATGCAGAGCGGCCCACATAGCCTATATCGCAAAGCGCCTGTAGCAGACGGTGGACCGTGCTGTCGTGCAGTTGCACCACTTCTGCGATTTCGCGCAGCGACATCGGCTTGGCGGCCTCGACCAGAACGGAAAGCAAACCCAGACTTCGAGACAGAACACCGTTGTCGCTCTTGGTATCGATTTCCGTTGCCGCAGGAAGTTCGCGAGTCTTGGCCATTTTTCAAGCTATCCAATGGGAAATCAAAATTGATCTCTTAACCTCCAAAAACAATACCACGTGCTGTGATTTGTCTAGGCGGCTTCCTCGAGCTGCTTATTTATCCCTCACATTTGTATTCAGGCCGTCCGTATCTAGTGACTTCCGCCAATCAATCCGCTGATCTTTTGCCGAATTTCGATAAATCCCGGATCGGCAAAGTTCCGCGGGCGTTTCAGATCAACTTTGAAGTCAGCGATGATTCGTCCTGGATTTGCTCCCAGCACGATTATCCGCTCGGCTAACAGAATTGCTTCTTCAATGCCATGAGTGATGAAGACGACGGTGTGCTTATGCTGTTCCCAAATTCTCAGCACTTCCTTTTGCATGAACTCGCGGGTTTGCGCGTCGAGTGCTGCGAATGGCTCATCCATCAGGATGAGATCTGCGTCGACAGCGAATGCACGAGCTATCGAAGCGCGTTGTTTCATGCCGCCGGATAGCTGGTGAGGGTAGTGTTTCTCAAACCCGTTCAGTCCGACAAGATCAATAAGCTTTTTTGCCCGCTCATCCATCTGAGCCTTCGGGCGCTTTTTGATCTCCATTCCGGTGCGGACATTTTCAGTGACGTTGCGCCACGGCCACAGCGCGGGCTCCTGAAAGACGAAAGCCAGTTCGTGCCGGCTTAGATCGATCGGCTCCGATCCTATTTGGACCGCTCCGTCACTCGGCTTCATCAAACCCGCAAGGATCTTGGCCAAAGTGCTTTTGCCGCAACCGCTCTTTCCGAGAATGCAGACAAATTCGTTCGGCTGGATCTGGAAGTTCAGACCCTGGAATACTTCGTGCGCGCCGTAGGAGTGGCTGACGTTGACGTTGATGTCGCTCATAGGGTCACCTCATCTCGGTAGGCGAATGCCCATTTTTCAAACCGAAGCAGAACTTCATTCATGACGAATCCGGTCACGCCGATCACAATCATTCCAACGACGATTTCCGGCATTCTCAAAAGTTCAGCATAGTTGAGGAGCAACTTGCCCAAGCCGGTCAGACCGCCGCCGATCATTTCTGCGGCAACGATGCACATCCAGGCGACGCCAAGTCCGACGCGCATACCGCCGAGAATGTCAGGCAAAATCGAGGGGAAAACGACCTTTCGAACGATCCAGCCCCACTTTGCACCATGGATTCGCGCAACGTTGATGTGAAGCGGATCGACGCGGGGAACACCAATCATCGTTGCCAGGAAGATTGGAAAGAACGCGCCGAGCCAGATAATGAAGGCGTACCGCGAGAAGCCGGTCAAAATGACGAGCGCCATCGGAATCCACGCCAAGGGCGGAATAAAGCGCAGCGGCTCAATCAATACTCGCAGTGCCATATTCACGCGTGGAAACAATCCAAGAAGAATTCCGAACGGGACGCCGGTCACGGTTGCGATCGCAAATCCGCCAAGTACGCGTCCGAGTGAAGCCTCGATGTGAACCCAAAGAGAGTTGCCGTTGACGTCGCCATTGCGAATGAGCTCGACGCCGGCATGGAAAACTTGAAGCGGACCGGGAATAAAGGGAGAGGCGTAAATAGCAGCGACGATCTGCCAAATGATTGCTGCCCCTGCCAGCACGGCAATTCTGGCGAATATCATTGCCTTTTGTCCTTATTGGCGGGAAGTGGCGCTTTCGAACACATGTAGCTATCCTCTTTTATCGTAGATCAAGCGCAAACGCATTTGCTGAGGGGAAGGCTCTCACTGTTGAGAGCGTCGCTGTTGACGATCACTTGGCTGTTTATGAACTGGCGCCCAGTCATGAACTCAGCAGGGCAGTTGACAGCTTCTACGGCATGCAGCCGGCCCTGGTTTCCAAGGTGGTACACAGCAAATCCGTCGTTTGGCAGTTTTCGGCTGACACGTTGGGTTGCGCCGTTTGGCAACCCCGCGATCTGAAGTCTCATGTCAAATTGGTTCGACCAAAACCAAGGGACTTCAGGTTTCGGTCTTGGTTTCCCGCAGATCGCCGCAGCCGCTTGCTTGGCTTGCTCGAGCGCATTTGGCACGCTTTCAATTCTATGCAGGCCTTCTAACCCGCTCATAGGGCGTCGCGTACAATCTCCAACTGCAAAGATTTTGGTGTCGCTCGTGCGGGCATCTTCATCGACAATGATACCGTTGTCGCAAAGCAGGTTAGCGTCGCGAGCCAATGTATCGTTTGGAATTGCGCCGATACCTATCAGCAGCGCATCGCAATCGAGAATTTGTCCATTAGAGAGCTTCGCTCCGATCAGCGTTCCGCTTTCTCTGACGAGTTCGCACATCTGCGCATTGACGATAGATTTGACCCCGAGGTTTTGATGCTTGGTCAGAAAAAACTCAGCCAGTTCGGCACTGGCGACGCGTGCGAGAAGCCGGTTTTCAGCCTCGACAACGACAACATCGACGCCGAGTTTTCTGGCTGACGCGGCAACTTCAAGGCCAATGTAACCGCCACCGATGACGGCAAGCCGTTTTGCCAATTTCAACGCCGAGGCAAGTTTGCGCGCTTGATCCAGATTGCGAAGGTAGAACACGCCTTGCTCGTCTTTGGAGGCGTTGGGAAGTTCGCGAGGACGAGCGCCGGTTGCTATTACGAGATGCGTGAAGGGGGTCCGTTCGCCGGACTCACACACGATCGAACAAGTTTCGCGGTCGATCTTCGAAATTTTTTCGTTCAGGCGCAGTTCGATATGGCCGGTTTCATAGAATGATCGCTTGCGCAGGAATAGTTTATCGATCTCGGTTTCACCCGTGAGCAACTCTTTAGACAAGGGTGGCCGCTGATAGGGCAATTCCGGCTCATCCCCGAAAATCACGATTTGGCCGTCCCAGCCGGTCTGTCGCAGGCTCGCAGCTACGGAACCTCCGGCATGGCCGCCGCCAATAATGACGACGGTTGGCTCTCCCGACGGGTTGGATGTGCTGTTCATTGGCGCTGCGCTCCCAAAAGCATCGAAGCATACCTCGATTGCATTTTGCAATAAAATATTTGCATATAATGAAAAACAATGATAGTTTCTTACAAGAAAACTACCATATAATGAAATCCGGTGCTAAAAGCCTGTATTTCAAAGCGCGAATAAGGGACGCCGATGCCAAAGGCCGAATATCGAACGCCTCACAAGACCTTCACTATCGACGTTGAGCCCGAGACCAGCCTTATGCAGGCGGCGGTCGACAACATTATCCCTGGGATCGATGGGGATTGTGGCGGGCAAGCCGCTTGCGCGACCTGCCATGTCCATGTCGACGCCGATTGGCTGAAAAAGCTGCCCGCGATCGAGCCGCTTGAAGACGGAATGCTGAACACGGTTGTGGATCGCAAACCGAATTCTCGATTGGCGTGTCAGATCAGCATGAACGCAGATCTCGACGGCATCATCGTCAACGTGCCGATCGCTCAACATTAATTCACTGCCAGACGTGGCGCGTCTGGCGTCCGATGAATCCTAACTCGAGGTCATTGAGATGAGTCTTACAACCGAGGCCCCTTCAGCCAACCTGACGCGTCAGATTGCCGACATTCCGCTGGACCAGATCGACGTCAGCAACCCGCAATATTATGCCGACGATACAATCGGTGAATATTTCCGCCGGCTGCGGTCCGAGGCGCCGGTTCACTACTGCGCCAACAGCGCGTTCGGGCCCTACTGGTCGATTACGCGATATAAGGACATCGTCGAAGTCGATTCAAATCACCGAGTCTTTTCGTCGAAGATCAGTCTTGGCGGCCCGACCTTGATCGATGGTCGCGAGTCGTTTGTGCGCGATCGATTCATGTCGATGGATCCGCCAAAACACGACGATCAACGCAAGGTCGTGGCACCCGTTGTCGGGCCTGCCCATTTGTCCGAACTCGAGCAAGTCATCCGAGATCGCGCCGGCCAGATTCTTGATAATTTGCCAGTCAATGAGACGTTCGACTGGGTCGATCGCGTTTCAATTGAACTCACGACCCAAATGCTGGCGACACTTTTTGATTTCCCCTGGGAGGATCGGCGGAAACTTACGCGTTGGTCTAACGTCGCCATGGCGATCAAAGGATCCGGCGTTTACGAAACCGACGAGCAGCGTGAAGCGGAGCTGCAAGAGTGTCTCGCGTACTTTCAGCGACTCTGGCACGAGCGCGCAAAGCAGCCGCCCAAGCTGGATTTCATTTCCGCAATGGCGCATTCGGACGTCATGCGGGAAATGCCGCCTTATGAATTTCTTGGAAACGTCATTCTTCTGATTGTTGGCGGTAACGACACCACTCGGAATTCCATTTCCGCCGGCGTCTATGCGCTGAACAAATATCCGCAGGAATACGAAAAGCTGCGGAAGAATCCCGGCGTGGTTCCGAACATGGTGTCTGAGATCATTCGATGGCAAACGCCGCTCTCGCACATGGCGCGCACGGCAGTCGAAGATTATCAGATTGCCGGAAAGACCATCCGCAAGGGTGATCGCGTCGCGATGTGGTACATCTCAGGCAACCGAGATCCGGATGCGATCGAGGATCCTGATACGTTTGTTATCGATCGGCCGTCCGCAAGACGACACTTGTCTTTCGGCTTCGGAGTGCATCGATGCATGGGCAATCGGATGGCCGAGCTTCAATTGAAGGTCGTGTGGGAGGAAATCCTCAAACGTTTTTCAAAAATCGAAGTGATGGGTGAACCACGACGCACCTACTCCAATTTTGTCCACGGCTACGAAACCTTGCCAGTGCGCATCTCCAAGCGCGCATAGGGGGCTGCGGTGAGTTTGGAAGTGGGAAAATCCCCGGAGCGTTCGGCGTCGCTGCGCCCTTGGCTGTCGCTATCGCAGGAAGAGCGAGACGCCGCTTACGACGTCAATCTGGCTGTTTCGAATAGTGCCGATCTTATTGAAAAGCGCAATACGATGTCGTCCGCGTTTCGCGCCAGGCACGCGCGGAATTTGGATATTCCTTATGTGCCGAACTCGGATCGGTGTGCATTCGATCTCTATCCTGCCAAAGACCCAAATGCGCCTTGTCTGGTCTTCATCCACGGAGGCTGGTGGCAGCGCAACGGGCGAGAAAATTTCGCGTGCTGCGCTCGGGGGCTTGCCGCGTCGGGTTGGTCGGTTGCGATGCCGGGATACACGCTCGCACCAAATGCTAGCCTGACCGAGATCGTTCTTGAGATCGGATTAGCCTTGGATTGGCTTGCCGAGAACGGCCCATCCTACAGAATAAAAGGTCCGATTGTCATTTCGGGTTGGTCTGCCGGCGCGCATCTTGCTTCGTTGTACCTTCCGCATCCTGCTGTTGCGGCGAGTCTGCTGATTGCAGGGGCCTACGATCTGAGCCGCTTTCAGCACACGAAGTTTAACGATGCTGTTCGTCTCAAGAATCCTGAGATTTCGCTGCTCTCCCCGTTGCGTCAAACCCCGGAGGCAAAGCCGGTCGCAATAGCTGTTGGCACCAGCGAAGTGCCGTTACTCATCGAAGATTCGGTTGCGCTTCATCAGCATCGTCAACTTTCAGGCGTCCCGAGTGATTTCGTGGCGGTGAAAGACGCAAATCATTTCACGATCTTGAACGAGTTGGTTTCCGACCAAGGGCTGCTGGTGACGGCTGCAAAACGCCTCATCGGCGCTCTCAATCGTTAAGCGCAAAAATGCGAGTGCACACATGAAAGCAGCCGTTTTATTCAAGCCGAATTCTCCGCTCGAGATTATCGACATAAGCACTCGCAAGCCGAAAGCGCATGAGGTTCTGGTTCGGACATCCTTTGTTGGGCTTTGTCATACCGATCTGCACTTCATCGAGGGCCTGAACGAGCATCCATTGCCGCTGGTGCTGGGACATGAGGCGTCCGGGATCGTCGAGCAGGTTGGCTCAGAAGTTACTTATGTGAAGCCGGGAGATCATGTAGTCACGTGCCTGTCGGTGTTTTGCGGAGAATGCGAAAATTGCACCGATGGCCGGACTGTCCTGTGCAGCAATGTCGATGTCCGTATGCCTCCAGGAAAATCCGACCGGTTGGCCTGGGATCGTCCCGACAAACTCAATCAGTTTTTCAACCTTGGCGCATTCGCGGAGCAGATTCTCGCTCACGAGCATTCTCTCGTAAAAATCCGAAAGGATATGCCGCTTGACCTTGCTGCATTGTTAGGGTGCGGCGTTCTAACGGGAGTTGGCGCTGTCGTGAACACTGCGCGAGTCAAAGCTGGTGAGACGGTCGCTATCATCGGATGCGGCGGCGTGGGAATGGCGGCCGTGAACGGAGCCGCGATCGCCGGTGCGGGCCGCATCATTGCGATCGATATCGACAAGAATAAACTAGAGATGGCGAAAAATTTCGGAGCAACCGATTTGTTGGACGCTCGCGACGGCAGCGTTGTCGAAAAGGTCAAGGAAATGACCAACGGCGTCCTTCATCACACATTTGAGGCGCTTGGTCGCAAGGAAACCACGGAGCAGGCGTTTGCAATGCTTCCGCCCGGCGGAACGGCCACCATCATGGGCATGCTTCCGCAAGGAACGATGATCGAGTTGCACGGCCTGGATTTTATTCGAGAGCGCAAAATTCAGGGCTCTTCGATGGGGTCAAACCATTTCCGCGTCGATATTCCGCGGCTGATTAATTTCTATCTGCGCGGCAAGTTGCATTTGGATTCCTGGATTTCGGAGCGCATGCCTCTCGACAAAATCAATGAGGGTTTTGCGACAATGAAGCGAGGCGGCTCGATGCGCTCTGTCATCGAGTTTCAATCGTGGTAATCGTAGCAGAGAAGACACATGGGCATATCCAACCTTAGGTCGCCCGAGCGTTTCTACATTCCGGGCTCAGAGCATCCCGATGAATTTCGCGGGCAATGCATGCGCTGCGGCGTCTGCACGATTCGGTGCCCAACGTTTGAAATCCTTCGAGACGAGAAGGATGGCCCTCGCGGGCGAGTCGCGCTTGCCATTGAAGTTCTTGAAAGTGATGGTCCGCCGCGGGCCGAGGCAGTGAAGCATCTTGATCGCTGTCTCTCGTGTCTGGCGTGCTCCAACACCTGTCCTTTTGGCGTCGATCACACCCACCTTTGGGACCAGGCGAAGGCCAAAATTGAACGTACCTTCAAGCGGCCGCTTCTCACGCGCATTCTTCGCGAGACGCTTGCATTTACGTTGCCCTATGCCTGGCGCTTTCGTTTGTCGATGAAGGCTGCAAGCCTGGGTCGGTTGTTCAGTTTTGTGCTGCCGAGCAGTTTCAAGCGACTGGTCGAAATGGCGCCGCGGCAACTTCCGAAACACGAAGGCGCACACACCGGAACTTTCGCAGCCATCGGTCGGAAATCCATGCGCGTGGCTGTGCTTGCCGGATGCGCGCAGGACGTATTGCGCCCGTCGATCCACGAATCTGCAATTCGATTTTTGACGAAACACGGATGCGAGGTGGTCGTTCCGCCGGAAGTTGGATGTTGCGGCGCGCTGGTCTTGCATATGGGGCGGCCGGAGAGTGCCCGGCAGTTTGCAATGCGAGCCATCGAAGCGTGGGAGCGAATGATTGAGTTGGGCGGCTTGGACGCAATCATTGTCACTGCGTCGGGGTGCGGAACGGCTCTCAAGGGCTACGGGGATCTCTTCGAGAATGACGCGAACTGGAAGCGGCGCGCCGATCGAATAGCAAAGCTATCCAAAGATATCAGTGAAGTGGCATCGAAGCTCGATTTGAAGCCAACTCGCGACGTGTCGGAGCTGCGAACCGTATATCACAATCCTTGCTCGCTCGAAAACGGACAGAACATTCGTATCGCGCCGGAGCAATTGCTGCGGCGATTGGGTCTGCAACTCCTGAAACCTCCACGGAGCCCATCCTGCTGCGGCTCGGCCGGCACTTACAATCTGCTTGAACCTGAGATCGCGTCAGAACTCGGAAAGCGAAAGGCGTCGGCACTGACTGCGGTTCGACCGGACGTCGTCGTCACCGCAAACATCGGATGTCTTACCCAGATTGGCCTCTATACTGCGACGCCTCTCATTCACACCGTCGAGTTGCTTGATTGGGTGACAGGCGGACCGCGTCCCGTCGGGCTGAATCAGGAGATTTGCCCATGAGATTTCTTTTTTTATCTCGACGCCTTCGAGCAGAGACGTTCGATGCCGAAGCCTCCGACCCGAATGAATATGTTTTGGCCGTGGATACCGACCGCTGCATTGCTTGTGGCGCATGTGAAATGGCCTGCCGCATCGAGCATCGCGATCAAGATGAACTCATCGGCTCCACGCGTCCCATTCTTGTCGGTGGCGATGAAAACAAGGAACAGGGCAGAATGCTGTGCCTGCCGCATGCGTGCCGCCAGTGCGACGAGCCCTGCGAAGCGCACGATCCTTACAATTTTTGGTCGATCTGCCCTTCGGCAAAAGCCAAGGAAGCAACAGAGAGTTTTTGCGACACCTGCGTGTCACGCCTGGGCGAAGGCCAATGGCCTGCCTGTGCAACGCGCTGCACCATGAAGACGATCTATTTCGGCAAGCCGGACGAGATCAAGTTTCTGATCAATGAAAAGCGGCTGAACGAGTTGGGCGATGTTGAGTTTCTTGGATAGCAGACTGCTTGCGCAGTCCGGCGAGCTGAGTTCAGTCGACTATCGAGGCTTGCTCGCTCGTAGCGAGCTGATTCAATTCTCGGTTCGGGTGAAGCAATCGGATCTTCTCATTTCCGCGCGAAGCGATCTTGCGAAAGAGGCAAGAGAGCTTTTGCTGCATTTTCGCGGTCAACTCGAAGAGCATATTGAGAAAAATCCATCATTTTTAACGTCGTTTTCACCCGTCTCGGTCGACCCGGATGCCGCTTCGATCGTCAAGCGGATGGCACGCGCGGGACTAGATGCCGGCGTCGGCCCAATGGCGTCGGTCGCAGGAGCGATCGCCGAAGCCGTCGGAAAAAGATTACTTCAGCGTTCGTCGGACGTGATTGTCGAAAATGGAGGCGATATCTTTTGCTCAATGTCGCGACAGACGAATTTTCTTCTGCTAGCGGAGAAGAGCGACTTCGGTGCGCTTAACTTTGTGATTGAGACGAAGCATCGCTCGTTTGGAGTTTGTACGTCGGCCGGCTCAACCGGGCCATCGTTTAGCTTTGGCACCGCCGACGGCGTGATGGTCGCGGCAAAAAATGCCGCCTTCGCCGACGCTGCGGCGACCGCTATCGGCAATGTCGTTCAAACGGCAGGTGACGTTGAAAAGGCGATTGATCTCGCACGATCCTTCAATGTTATCGCCGCAATCGTCGTCAAAAGCGATCGCTTGGCAGCTTTTGGTGATGTCGTGTTGGAGCCCGCGTATGTCTGAGACAAAGACGATCGCGGAAATCAACGCAAAGCTGAAGCGTGGCGACGCCGTTGTGCTGACAGCGATGGAATTCAAGGCGCAGGTTCGGCAAGGCCGCAAATGGCGCGTCAGCGATGTCGACGTTGTGACCACGGCAACCCGAGCGATCATGTCCGGCACGAGTGCCGCAATTGTCATGCCGCTTCCGGAAGCTGGTCGCGGCGCAAAGCTGCGGAACCTCTGGCTGAACGGAGTGCCGTGCAATACCGGTCTCTCGCCCGACAGTGAATCTGATCTCATAGACGTCATCATAAATGGAACGGCTGAAAGCCGCGATCACCATGGCCGCTACGGAGGCGGCCATGTTTTGCGCGACATGATCGAAGGCAAGACCATCGAAGTGGAGGCTGAGACCACTGATGGAAAGTCAGTTTACGCGAAGGTCACGATCGATCAGTTTCCATTTGCGCGCTTGTACGCGACCAGAAACGTCTATCAGAACTATTCGGCCTTTACGAACTTCCGCAACGAACAGTCGTATCTCGGAATGCCGCAGTCGATCTTCTCGAGCCGGCCAATGCCGCGTTTGAAATCGATCACAACAAGCGGATCAGGCGAGCTCAGTCCGCTTGCGAACGATCCCGACGGCCATGTGCTGCGATCCGGCTGGAAGGTCCTGGTCAACGGTATGCCGGGGACGGTGATCGGATGGGGAACCCGCAGTCATCCCGGCGGACGCAATCTTTCGCTGGCGGCGGACATGAAGGGCATGGATCCGCAGTTCATGGGTGGCGCGAGAACGAGCCACGGCGTCGAGGTCACAAACGGCATCGCTGTTCCAATTCCGATACTCGACGAAACGGTCATCGAAAATCTAACCAACACGCTCGACGAGAGTCTGGAGATGAAGATCTCTGACATATCGGATCGTCAGCCGGTCGCGTCGGCAACATTTGATGATGTTTGGAAAGATGCATCTCTAAAGGTTCAGTTCCGCCCGGACCGCTGCATAGTTTGTTCGTTCCAATGCGCTGCCGAATACTACTGCCCGATGCAAGCAATCTCCTGGCGCGAGAAGACGATCTACCAGGACCTTTGCATTGCCTGCGGTGCGTGCACGGCGAATTGCCCAGGCGGAGCTTTCACGGGAGAAGATCGTCCTCCGCTCGGAGCGATCGGCGCCGTGCCTGCATTAGATACAAAATTGCCTGTGTCGTTTCGCATGTCGAATCGGCGCCGCGCCCTGATGCTCGCAGAAATGCTGAAAGACCAGTTGGTATCGGGGGCGTTCACGCTTTCCGGTTCTGATCTCAGCCTTGAGTTCGAGCAGAAGGAGATCGGCGCGGAAGGAACTTCCCCGTGACGCAGGCGGCCCGCACTATCGATGAAATCAATCGACGAATTGGCGCAGGAACCGCCAATGTCTGTTCGATTTCCCAGTTGACGGAAGGCGAGCGCGAGAACCTGGACATCGTCACCGTTGCATTCTCAAGCCCGGTCAGCGGCACTGCCGCGATGCTTTGCGTTCCGGTCGCAGGTCGCGGTGTTTTTACACGTGCCGAAGAAATCACATTGAATGGAGTGCCAGGCGTACCGGGTCCAGCGCCCAATGAGCGCCTCGGTCTTGTCGACACAATGATCTATGCGGAAAGTGAAGACGAAGTAACGCACTATTGTGGTGCGCAGTTATTTTGCGACTTGCTTCGTGGAGAAAAAATCGAAGTCGAGTGTACAGCGGTTGAAGGCACGCATTTTTCGGCCGTTACCGAAATCGCCGAGATGGAATTTGCGCGGGCGTATGCATTCAACGCATTTGTTGATCAAGGATTACCAATGTCGGCCTGGAAAGCGTTGGGCCGCGGCAGTCGTATCCTTTTCAATGAGGCGAATGGAATCATTCTCGGGAGAGGCACGAGAGATGGAATAAGAGATCAACGCTCTTGGTCGCTCGCCGCAGACATGTATCTCATGAATCCGGACGTCATGGAGTCAGCCGGCAAAAGCGCGCGGCACGGCATCGGAAACATGATTGCGGTCGCAATTCCCGTCCTGAATGCATCAATTCTCGACGACCTTTCAGAATGGGAGGTTAAGCGCGCGGGCGGCGAACATCTCATCGCTGCGTCTCAGTTGCTGAATGATCGGATTGCAGCGCGACAATTCTCTCTGACAGATACGGATGCACAGTTTTGAGCGATCTTGTTCCTCGCAAACGGCAGGCGACTTGGCGTCAGCACGATGAGATTCGTCGTTCCACGTGTGGAAATTGCCCGACGGGCTGCGGCGTAAAGGGCTTCCTGCATGAAGCCAAACTTGTCGATCTATTTGGTGACGAGGATCATCCCACCAATAAGGGCTCGTTCTGTCCGAAGGGCCTGCTTTCCTGGGTGTTGCAGGGGCATCCCGACAGGATAACGACCCCTCGGATTCGCGATCGTTTGGACGAGTCTTTTCGCGAGTGCAGTTGGAATGATGCGCTCGGCCGCATCGCAGATCATCTTGCAACCGATCCGGATGGGCTCGTCGTTGCGCACAGTGACGAGGGTGCGACATTCGGTTATCAGGTCGGGGCTTCGCAATTTGCGGGCCGCTTCAAAAATCACATCGGACCGGAGTCCTTTCAGACAACAGCCCTGTCGCCGGATGGCCGGCTGTCCTCAATGTTCGGACTTGCCGGTCGCAAGCTGCTGATGAACTCTCAGAGAGATTGGGCGTTCAGCAGAGCTATCCTGGTTGTTGGTTCTGACCTGGGAACGACCGATCCGGTCACGCTCGGCCCGCTTGTTGATGTTCGGGATCGTGGCGGAAGTCTTATCGTCGTCGACTCGAAGACGACCATAACCGCCGTCAAAGCGTCCTATCATGTCCGCGTGAATCCAGGTACGGAGTCCGTATTCTTAGCCGCGATCGCCAACTATCTGCTCATTTCCGGAAAAGTAGACAAAGCATTCCTCGCAGAAACAGTTAGCGAGCTGGACGAGTTTCAGAAATCGGTCAGCGATTTTTCGCCGGACAGGGCGTCCTCAATTTGCGGGATACCGGCTGAGGAAGTGGCTCGCGTCGGTGACGTGATCGGCAATGCCCATCCATTCCAGGTGATGTGCGGTGAGTGGTTAAGCCGATCGAAGTTAGACGATGATTTTCTTGGCCTTTGCGCTACGCTTGTTTTGCTTCGGGGGTCTGTCGGAATCCCCGGCGGCGGGCTCAACATTCTCGACGCATCGCCTTTCGAGTTCGAGACCGGGGGGCGTCATCATCTCGAAAATCTTGTTCTTGACGGAAATATCTCCACGCTGATGCTGCATGGCAATCCGCTCGCGCAAATGGGTGGTGGCAATCCGGTCCGCGATCGTTTGGGTCGCGTTCCGCTGGTCGTTCAGATGGGCGGATTTTATGATGAGACGGCTCGGCATGCACACATTCTTCTTCCGCTGACAACTTGGGTTGAAGAGGATGGGTTGAACCTGCGGAACAACGGGCGCGCCGTGCAATGGCGGGAGGCGCTGATTGCTCCTCGTGGATCATGCAGACCGGCTCTCGATGTTTGGCATGATCTTGCGACGTCTTGCGGGTTCAAACTTACTGAGTTCGATGGGTTGCGCAGTCAGGACCTCGCAAGAGCGGTCGCCGACAATGTGCTGGGCAGTGATCGGTTGACTCAGGCTATTCGAACGTCCGATCTCACACCGACCGGCAATTCTCCTGGCGGCATTCTTTGGCCGAGCGTCGATAGGGCTCAAAATATCTTTGAAGATGATCGATTTGGCCGAGGAGATGTTCGAGGAAAAAATATTCTGTTCAGGCGACACCATTGCTTCGCCGATTTCGCCACCCGGTTTCCGAACGGAGCTGAAAAGATCAACTTGTCGTCAGCGTTCATTGGGAAGATCGAAGAATTTGAACGGCAGTCTCTACCGGTGCGCGGTTCATTGAAAATGATCGTAACGGTCGGAGTCGACTTTATCCCGGGATGGTCGGGAGCGAAGCCGACACCCAATCGATCTGCTACTCAACCGATCGTGCGAGTTCATCCGGAGACCGGATTGCATCTCGGCATTATCACTGGCTCACTGGTGACACTGTCGAACGAGCTGGGCTCTGTCGTCGGTCGTGCCGAACTGTCAATGACCGTCGCCCCTGGCGTGATCTGGTGCATTGAGACCCCCGGTCACGGCGTGAGGGAGATGACAGCGTTTGGCCTGCTCGATGTTCCGGCTGATGGTCTGAACCGGCCGGCCTTTGCGCTCGTCGATATAAAGGCCAATAACGCCGCGCCCGATGACGCTTTCGCCTTGATGCTCGGTCGATAACTCCCTCGTTCTTTTTTGACGCAAAGCAGCAAATTCGTCGAAAAACCGACATTTATTTCGTTATGTGGACTAAAAATTTCATTTTCCGGAACGAGATTAGCGTATTTTGCAAATTTTCTTGACGGCTGGTTTGTTGCGAATATGCTCATCCTCGCGGTTTTCCGCACCAAGGGGAGGAAACAAAAAATGTGCCGTATATGCGGGAATGACTGGAGCGGTGACCTTTCGCGGCGACGCGTTCTGGGGATGTTTGGTGCCGCTGCTGCGGCAGGTGTAGCCGGTTCTGCGCTTTGGAGCCGTTCATCGAGCGCAGCAGAACTTACAAAAATTTCGATTGGCGATCTCGTACAGGCCGGTGCGCACAGCGCCGGGATGAAGGCCGGACAGCGCCCTGAAGTCGCGTCCAAGTTCGGACTTATCATTGAGCCGCGGCAGTACAACGCCGGCGCAAACCTGGTTCAAGCTCTGGCATCTGGCGATATCGTTGCGGGCGTTTGCGGATGCACCCCAGCCATCATGGCGCGCGCGCAGGGCGTCAAGCTGAAGATCGTCGCGAATTCCAACCGAGAGGGATCGAGCCTTATTGGACGGCAGGAGATCAAATCCGCCGCCGAACTCGACGGCAAGACCGTCGCCACACCGAACATCGCATCGGTCCAAGAAGCGGTTATGCGCCAGTACGAGCAAAAGCTCGGGATCAAGACGAAGCGCGCATTCGTCAAAGCGACCGACATGCCGATCATGCTTCGCAACAAGGAAATCGACGCCTACATCGTCTGGGAGTCGACGGCCACTGCGGGGCTTGCTGTTAGCACCGGGAAGATCTTGGCAACGTCTAAGGATATGGCCCCGAACCACGAATGCTGTAGCCTCATCGTTGCCGAGGATTTCCTCAACAAACAACCTCAGCAGGCCAAACAGCTGATCAATACGTTCGCCGAAGGCCGCAAGCAGATTTCGAATGACCAGGCTCTGCTGACGAAGATGGTCGCCGAGGCTGACGGCGTGTCTCCGGAAATAGCGGCTCAAGCGTTGAAGAACGTTGCTTATACCAAGGCGACGAACAACATCGATGAGCTTGTTCGATTGACGGAATCGCTGATGTCGACCGGCACGATCGAGAAGGGAAAAATCAGTGATCCTTCGGCGTTCGTAAAGGATTTGGTCGATAACTCCGTTATCGCCGCCGCGTGAACCTAGACACTGGTGCCGAGCCAATCGGCACCAGTGTTGGACTGTCTAAGAATTTCTTCTGACCATTTTGCGGGACCTTGCAGCAGTGAATGCGGCAAGGACGGACTTTTATTGTCTGCGATCAGAAGCGTCGAAACTCGATATAGGGAATGTGGATCATGCATGACGTTGTAATCGTAGGCGGCGGAGCAGCCGGTATCGCAGTTGCGTCGAGCCTGCTGAAGCGGCGACCGACTCTTGATATTGCAGTCATTGAGCCTGCGGAATTCCATTATTACCAGCCTGGCTGGACGATGGTTGGCGCCGGCATCTTCGATGCGCAATACACACGCCACAAGATGTCGAGCGTCATGCCGCCATCGGTGAACTGGATTCGACAGCCTGTATCGGGCTTCTCCCCGGAGACCCAGGAAGTCGTTTTGGATGATGGAACGTCGCTTCGCTATCGATCGCTTATTGTGGCTCCCGGCCTGAAGCTCGCTTGGGAAGCCATACCCGGGCTTGTTGATGCGCTCGGCCGAAATGGCGTGACGTCCAACTATCGATATGATCTTGCGCCCTACACCTTCCAGCTTGCAAGCAAACTCAAAAAGGGGCGCGCACTGTTCACCCAGCCGGCGATGCCGATCAAGTGCGCGGGTGCTCCTCAGAAGGCGATGTACCTTTCATGCGATATCTGGAAGGAAACCGGCGCGCTTAAAAATATCGAGGTCGAATTTCACAACGCGGGCGGCGTTTTGTTTGGTGTGCCCACATACGTTCCCGCGCTGATGGAATATGTGAAGGCCTATGGGATCGATCTTAAGTTTAGCTCGACCCTGACCAAGGTGAACGGAGCGTCGCGGATCGCGACGTTCGAATACAAGGGGCCGGATGGCAAGGTCGAAACGCGCGACGAAGAATTCGATATGCTGCACGTCGTGCCGCCGCAGGTGCCGCACTATTTCGTGGCATCAAGTCCATTAGCGGGAGCGGGCGGCTGGATTGATGTCGATCAGGCGACCTTGCGTCACGTCAAGTTTCCGAACGTCTTCGGCATTGGTGATGCAACCAACACGCCAAACGCAAAAACTGCGGCCGCCGCGCGCAAGCAAGCGCCCGTCGTTGCGGTCAACGTCCTTGCAATGCTCGATGGCCACGAGCCGGTTGCCACGTACAACGGATATGGCTCGTGCCCGCTTACGGTCGAGCGCGGAAAGATCGTGCTTGCAGAATTTGGCTACGGCGGAACGATCCTGCCAACATTCCCGCGCTGGATGATCGACGGGACTCGACCCACGAAGCGAGCGTGGTTCCTGAAGCAAAATGTCCTGCCGCCGCTTTATTGGCACGCGATGCTAAAGGGTCGTGAGTGGCTGTGTGAGCCCGAGCAGATCAAAGCCACGAGCTAGGACAAGCGTTGTTCGAGCCGTCGCAATTCGCGCTTGGAACGCTGGCGGGGTCGCTCGTCGGCGTGTCGCTCGGACTCGTGGGCGGCGGGGGGTCAATTCTGGCCGTTCCACTTATGGTCTTTGTCGTCGGCGTGAAAGATCCGCATATCGCAATCGGAACCAGCGCGCTTGCTGTCGCCATCAACGCATTGGTTGGGTTGCTCAATTATGCGCGCGCGGGATCGGTCAAGTGGCGCTGCGGGTTCATGTACGGATCCGCCGGAATTGTCGGTGCGTTTGCGGGATCGACAGCCGGCAAAGTCGTCGATGGGCAGAAACTCCTTTTCGTATTCGCGATCATGATGGGTGTCGTGGCGCTTCTGATGTTTCGCACACGTCGCGCGATCGGCGTGGCTGGAGCTGAATGCAATCGTGAGACGGCGCCGAAAGTTTTGGGTTACGGCGCCGGCACAGGAGTTGTGTCTGGCTTCTTTGGGATTGGCGGCGGCTTCATGATCGTGCCGGGTCTTATGGCGTCTACCGGAATGCCGATATTGAACGCCATCGGCACGTCCTTGATCGCGGTGACTGCGTTTGGCGTCACGACCGCAGTCAACTATGCCTGGTCAGACTTGATCAACTGGAACATTTGCGTGGCCCTCGTTCTCGGAGGCGCTGCCGGAAGTTTCATCGGCATGAAGATTTGCCACCTGCTGTCGGGCCGCTCGGGCCGGCTTCAGTCCGTGTTCTCCCTAATCATTTTTGTTGTTGCGCTCTGCCTTCTCTACAAGAGCGCCTCGACGATACTTCGCGCCTGATGAGGAGATAATCTTGATCGTCGTCGTGAATTCCGATCGCGCTACCTCCTCTTACGTTTCCAACGGGTCGCTTTCGCTCGTAGCCGACACAGCGCCGCCACTGGGCGAAGGCAAAGGTTTCAGGCCACACGATCTTCTGGAGGCCGCTCTTGCAAGCTGTATGGCAATTTCCGCGCGTCTGGCTGCTCGAGAGCACGGCATGTCCGTAAGTCGCATTGAGATTTCGGTTGCCATAGATCGTTCCAACAAATCCAAGGCAATCTTCCGGACGAAGCTGCAATTCAGCGATGACACAAGCGAGAGCGATCGAGAGATTTTGCGTGCTGCCGTACTGAACTGCAAAGTATGCCAAACGCTCACTTCTAAAATTTCAGTCGATGTCGATGTGAGCGAGAAGAGCAACTAACGGCACGTTGGTCGCGAAAGCGCGACGACTTGCCGAGTTGAACGCGCCGTTTCCGATCGGAGCAGCGCACATTGGGTATGAGGACGAGCACGTTCGGTCGGGGCCGAATCTCGAACGCGGTTCGGGAGCTGCTTCTCTCGCTCAATGAGACAACAACGAAATCCACGATGTTCCAGATTCTGAAACGCAGCGTAGTCGACGAGGACAATTCGACGATCGTGTTTCGCAGATTTATCTCAGCGAATGATACGGCTTCTTCAAAATTCCAAATTCCGGAACGTTATGTACGAGAAAATAAAAAATCGTGCAAATAAATGGTTCGAGCAGTGTATAGGTCGAAATACGAAGTCAGCGGACGTTCAGAATAATGACTGACAGCAATGTGAGCCTTCAAAATCGATTTGCTCGCCGACTGGAGAGTTGGGGAATCGGTGCGTCCGCGGCTCGCCGTGTTTCCGATCTGCCGTTTCTGCTTTGGCTTCCGCAAATAACGCAAACGACGTTCAAGGCGGACCTCCTCGCAGGATTAACCGGCGCGATCGTTGTTCTGCCGCAGGGTGTTGCTTTTGCCGCTATCGCCGGCATGCCGCTCCAATACGGTCTTTACGCAAGCATTGTTCCGACGATCATCGCGGCGTTGTTCGGCTCTTCATGGCACTTGGTTGCGGGGCCGAGCACAACCGCGTCGTTGGTTTTGGGCGCTTCTCTTTCCGCCTTCGCGCCACCGGGCTCAATCGACTACGTCCAACTCGCGCTGACCCTCGCCTTCATGGCAGGCCTTATCGAGCTGTCGCTCGGCCTCTTTCGAATGGGGACGCTCGTCAATTTCATCTCTCACTCTGTCGTTGTTGGATACACCGCCGGCGTCGGCGTTCTGATTATCGCAACGCAATTGCGAGAGTTTTTCGGTCTGAAGTTCGACGCGAGTCACGATTTCGTCGACACGATTTACAGAACTGCCCTCACGATTAGAGATCTTTCGATACCGACAACTATCGTCGCCATCGCGACGTTAGCCGTTGGCATTGCGTGTCGCAGATATGTTCGACACGTTCCTTATATGCTCCCGGCGATTCTCGCCGGATGCCTCGTTTCCGAATCAATCAACTTCTTTCGGCCCGGGTTAATCGAGACGGTGGGCGCGCTTCCCTCGCACCTGCCGCCATTGTCTGCTCCTAGTTTCGATCCCCACACGTTGAAAATTCTGATTCCGACCGCAATCGCTCTCGCTATTTCGGCGCTTAATGAAGTCGTTTCGATCTCAAGGGCGCTGGCCATTCGGTCAGAGCAGGACCTCGACATCAATCAGGAGTTTGTGGGGCAGGGCTTAGCGAACGTTATCGGCTCATTCTTCTCGGCCTATGTCGTTTCCGGTTCATTCAATCGAAGTGCCCTGAACTACGAATCCGGAGCGCGAACACCGCTGGCGGCAATTTTTGCTGGTTTGATCCTCTGCGGTCTTCTTGTCGTGGCAACGCCATTGGCTGCGTATCTTCCAAAATCGGCTATGGCCGCGTCCCTGGTGCTGATTGGCTGGGGCCTCATCGATTTTAAAAGCATCGCCCATCTTTGGCACCCGAGCCGTTCCGAAAGATGGATTTTTGCGATCACGGTATTTGCCGCGCTCTTCGTTCACATCCAGATAGCGATTTTCATCGGCGTTGCCCTTTCGTTGCTGGTCTATCTGTATCGTACGTCGCGGCCTCAATTGCGACCTCGGGTTCCGGACGCGGCTGACCCCAAAAGAAAATTCACCGACGTCCGTCCTGACCTTCCTGAGTGCCCGCAGTTTCGACTCTTGAGACTCGATGGATCCCTCTACTTCGGGGCGGTTACCAGTTTTCGCGATTCAATGCGCGATCTCGAGCGGCAGACACCTAACGCCAAGCAAATCGCGATCGTCATGTCCGGTGTCAATTTCATTGATCTCGCAGGCGCTGAGGCACTTGCGCTGGAGGCGCGAAAAATCCGAGCTCGTGGCGGCGCGCTTTATCTCGTTCGGTTGAAGGAACGCGCGCGCGAGTTTTTGCACAAGGGCGAGTATCTCGAGGACATCGGAGAGAACCGGATTTTCTGGTCGAAGACGAATGCGCTGCATGAGGTCTACCGCAATCTCGATTACTCGATATGCCGTCAGTGCCGCCTCAGAGTTTTTATTGAATGTCACACTTTCGGAAATGACCCGCAGGCGCCCAAACGAGATGACGTCGCGGAAAGTATCGCCACCCTGGGCGAGCAAGAAAGAAACGAACGGTAGAAAGAAAAAAATGCTCCAAGATCGCGCCATTGAACGCTCGCCTAGCGTTTCAGACGAAGTGAAATTTACGACCTGCTACATGTGCGCGTGCCGTTGCGGCATCAAGGTGCACATTAAAGACGGTCAGATCCGATACATCGAAGGCAACAAGAACCATCCCGTAAACAAAGGCGTACTTTGCGGAAAAGGCTCTTCCGGAATCATGCAGCACTATTCACCGGCAAGGCTTCGGAAACCTCTGAAGCGGGTCGGCGAGCGCGGCAAGGGAGAGTTCGTCGAAATCGAGTGGGATGAGGCGCTTGAACTCGCGACGAAATGGCTTGGCGACATTCGAGCGACAGATCCACGTAAGCTCGCATTCTTCACTGGCCGGGATCAAAGCCAATCACTGACGGGTTGGTGGGCAATGCAATTCGGTACGCCGAACTTTGCGGCTCACGGCGGATTCTGTTCCGTGAACATGGCTGCTGCCGGGCTGTACACGATAGGCGGCTCATTCTGGGAATTCGGCGAACCGGACTGGGAGCGAACACGCTACTTCCTCATGTTCGGGGTTGCGGAAGATCACGACTCCAATCCCATCAAAACTGGCCTCGGCAAGCTGAAAGCGAGGGGGGCGAAAGTTGTATCCGTTAACCCCATACGAACCGGCTATTCAGCGATCGCCGATGAGTGGATCGGAATTCGACCCGGGACAGATGGCCTTTTTGTTTTGGCCCTCGTTCACGAACTACTGCGCGCTGACAAAATCGATTTGGAATATTTGGTTCGCTATACGAACGCGCCTTGGCTCGTGATTCAGGATCCTGGAGCGTCCGATCACGGCCTCTTTGCCCGAGACTCTGACGGCGATCATCTTTGTTGGGATCAGAAGACGAAAGCCCTCGTAAAAGCAAAGCTTCCCAACATTTCGCCGGCCGTCGTCGGTCAGGTAAAGCTAGCGGACGGTCGAAATGCCGTTCCAGCATTTCAATTGATTGCTCAGCGATACGAAGGTGACGAGTACAGCCCGGACGCCGTTGCTGCTCGATGCGGCATCGATGCGGATCAGATAAGACGGATCGCAATCGAGCTCGCCGAAGCTGCATTCGATCAGCAAATCGAACTCGACATTCCGTGGACCGATTGGGCAGGACGAAAGCACGAAAAAATAATTGGCCGCCCAGTTGCGATGCACGCGATGCGAGGCATATCCGCGCATTCGAACGGTTTCCATACGTGCAGAGCGATACATCTTCTTCAGGTTCTTTTGGGATCCATCGAATGTCCCGGCGGCTTTCGATTTAAGCCGCCATTTCCAAAACCAATTCCGCCAGGGCCAAAACCTTCCGGCCGTGGTTACAAGCCGATGCAGCCTCTTTCGGGAATGCCGCTTGCCTTCACGATGGGACCGGAAGATCTATTGCTTGAGGACGATGGGACGCCAATCCGGATTGATAAAGCCTATTCGTGGGAGGCGCCGGTCGCTGCTCACGGGCTGATGCACATGGTCATCACGAATGCTTGGAAGGGTGATCCATACAAGATCGACACGCTGTTCATGTACATGGCGAACATGAGCTGGAACAGCTCCATGAACACCAAGGGTGTCATGGAGATGCTGACCGACAAGGATCCGGCGACTGGCGAGTACAAGATTCCCCATATCATCTATTCGGACGCCTTCGCGTCGGAAACAGTCTCATACGCCGACCTCGTGTTGCCCGACACGACCTATCTTGAACGTTGGGATTGCATTTCTCTGCTCGACCGGCCGATTTGCGAGGCGGACGGCCCGGCTGACGCAATCAGGCAACCCGTCGTCGAACCGGATCGCGATGTGCGCGCGTTTCAGAGTGTGCTCCTGGATCTAGGCGCGCGTCTGAAACTTCCGGGCATGACAAAGGATGACGGCAGTCCAAAGTTTCCCGGTGGATACCCGGACTATATTGCCAATCACGAACGATCGCCTGGCATTGGCCCGCTCGCCGGATGGCGCGGCTCGGACGGCAAAGAATTTGGTCGCGGCGCACCAAACAAAGATCAGTTGCAGGCATACGTCGATCATGAGTGCTTCTGGCACCACGAACTATCTGACGATCAAAAGTTCTATAAGTTCGCCAACCAATCCTATCTGAAGTTCGCAAATCACATGGGATTTGTCGGGAGTACGGATCAGATCGTTCTGCAACTCTATTCTGAACCAATGCAGAAGTTTCTGCTCGCAGCCGAGGGGCACGGAAAAGTTCAGCCGCCGGAGCATATGCGCGAGCGCATCAAAACGACTTTCGATCCGCTGCCAATTTGGTACGCGCCTTTTGAGGAAGCGTTGGTGGATACTGAGCAGTATCCACTGCACGCGCTGACCCAGCGTCCGATGATCATGTATCACTCCTGGGGCGGACAGAACGCCTGGCTGCGCCAAATCATCGGCCGAAACAAACTCTATATCGCGTCGAGAAAAGCCAAAGAACTCGATTTGGTTGACGGCGATTGGGTTCGCGTACACAGCCATAACGGCGTCATCAAGGTTCAGATCAAAACGATGGAGGGGGTCAACGCCGATACAGTCTGGACATGGAATGCGATCGGCAAACGTGCGGGGTCTTGGACGCTCGCGCCGGATGCGGCGGAAGCGAAGAGCGCGTTCCTGTTGAATCATCTTATCGGTGAGCTGCTGCCCAAAGACAAAATGGGCAAACGATACTCGAACTCTGATCCAGTCACTGGACAGGCGGCGTGGTTCGATCTTCGCGTGCGCGTCGAGAAATGCTCAGCGGGTATGGAAGTCAGCGAACCGCAGTTTCCAATTCTGCCGCGCCCGCCCGGACTGCCTGAAGCTCCGACGCTAAATCGATACGGCAGCATCTGGCGTAAATCTGTCGAAAGAGCAAAATGACCGATCTTCCAAAAGAATCATGCACCAAGAAACTCGGTCTCGTGATCGATCTCGATACGTGTGTGGGATGTCACGCGTGCGCTACAAACTGCAAAGAGTGGAATACAGGCGGGCATTCGGCGCCTTTGACTGACGTAAATGCCTATCAGGCAGAACAGCGTGGCGTCTGGTTCAATCGAGTTTTCACCTACGAAGTCGGCGAGCAGGGTTCTGGCGCGCGAACGGTGCATTTCCCAAAGAACTGCTTGCACTGTGAAAAGCCAGATTGCGTAACTGTCTGTCCGACGGGCGCGTCATACAAGCGTTCGGAAGATGGGATTGTCCTGATCGACCATGACATCTGTATCGGCTGCAAGCTCTGCTCGTGGGCATGTCCTTACGGCGCGCGAGAGCTCGATGAAGTCGAAGGCGTGATGAAGAAATGCACACTGTGCGTCGATAAAATCTACAATGAAAACCTGCCCGAGCAGGAGCGGGTGCCGGCATGCGTTTCGACATGCCCCTCTAAGGCAAGGCATTTTGGCGATTTTGCAGATCCCGAGTCTAACGTCTCAAAACTGACGCGTGAACGCGGCGGTTTCGATCTGATGCCGGAAACGGGCTATCGCCCGACGAGCAAATATCTGCCTCCGCGGCCCGGCAAGCGTACCGAAACTAAAACATCAAAACCCGTCGAAAAGCCCGCCCCAGACAAGGCTGGGAATTTCTTGCGATGGGTCGATCGCGCTCTGTCTCGTTGAGCTTCTGATATGCATCCAGCTTATTCCGTCATCATATTCACGACCGCATCAGGTGCGGGTTACGGGCTCATTATTCTGCTCGCAAGTTTTGGCATAGCGGGCGACCTGCCGCTTACGGCAAAGTTCGGTTTGGTCTCGCTGCTTCTTGCAACATCCTTGGTAGCCGTCGGCTTACTGTCCTCGACAGTACATCTGGGCCGTCCGGAGCGCGCTTGGCGCGCATTCTCTCAATGGCGGTCGTCGTGGCTCTCTCGCGAAGGCGTGGCGGCAGTCGTCACATTCTTGCCGATTGCAGTCTTCGGCTTTGGCTGGGTGTTTTTGAATCAGCTCGGGGGTGTCTTTCTTTATGCGGCTATTGCAGCGATCGGCATGGCTATCGTCACGGTGTCCTGCACGGGGATGATTTACGCGAGTTTGAAAACGATTCCTCAATGGAGAAATCCATTGGTTCTGCCTGTCTATCTGACGCTGGGCTTGGCGACAGGTGCACTTCTTCTCATTCCTCTGTCGGCTGCGTTCGGAAGTTTCAACCCTGCTTTCGCGGCATTTGCGTCCGCGTTTCTGATTGTGGGGTTGCTTGAGAAGCTCGTCTACTGGCGCATGATCGATCACAGATCGAATGGAAGCAACATCGGTACTGCGACAGGTCTGTCTTCGTTCGGAAAAGTCAGTCTGTTGGAGATGCCTCACACCGAAGAAAATTTCATCATGCGTGAGATGGGGTATCAGATCGCGAGAAAGCACGCCCGTCGCTTGAGGCATGTCGCAACGGCGACTTTGTTCGTGTTTCCCATTGCTCTGTGCCTGCTTGTCCTGGTTGCAGGTGAAGGCGCTGCCTTACCGATCGGTATTCTATGCGTACTTGTGGCTGCAATCGGCGTGGGTGTCGAGCGATGGCTCTTTTTCGCAGAAGCGACGCACGTGTCGATGCTTTACTACGGCCAAACAGTCTAATTGGCCGCTTTGCAAACTTTGGAGCACCTCGATGGCCGGCGTTAACAAGAGCAAGCAACCAAAAAAGAAAGCCAATGCACCATCAACCAATGCTCATATTGCCAAGCTCTCTGACTACGAGCTTTCGCAGTGGGCGGAACAGTCGTCTATCGCGACGACAGGTAATTTGCGAATTGCCAAAATCGGCATTTGCGTGTTCTGGCTCCTGGTCGTCGTCGTTTTGTTTATGAGATTCTTCTTGATGGATCCGGAAAGGCTAAATCCGTCGGAGGCGGCATCACCGGCGGATAAAACGCCAAGCCGCCCCAAATGATGGTTGAGATAACTGGAAGAATGAAAATAATTGCCGCAGCTGTTTACGCGAACGAGGTGTTTCCAACATCATTATTTGAATCTCTTGCCGTAGAGTGCCGGGCTAGAAGGATGGTGCTTACGGGCGTTTTGCAGTTTCCGGCATTCGAAGGCGGAGATCATCGTTGCGATGTGGTCTTGGAAGACTTGATGTCTGGACATCGGACCACGCTCTTCGACAACCGCGGAGCAGGCGCAAAAGGTTGCCGATTGGATCAAGCAGCATTTGCTGATGTGGCCGCTAGGATCGAAGGAAGCCTGGAAGCTGTTCCGGACCTTCTTATTCTCAACAAATATGGAAAGCTTGAGTGCGAGGGTGGCGGATTTCGCAATTTGATCGCAAGTGCAATCGAACGCGATATTGCTGTTACGATTGGTGTCCCTCAACGTAACTTGCCTCAATGGCGTGAATTTGTCGGTAGCCTCGCAGAAGAAATCCCGGCGGGCGATCCGGCTAGATTATCGGAGTGGGTCTTTGAGCGGATCGCTAAAGTCGACGCGTGATCGATCCCATCGAAGTTTGCCATTTTGCAATTTGTCTGCGACGCATCGATCTTGTTGAGGCGTATTTGGCAAAATCTACACGTAAGCGATTGGTTTTGCAGTTGAAGCATCGGACTCTTAGTCACCGGGTCCAAGGTTTGAATCCTTGTGCGCCCACCAGGCATTCAAAAAATCCGGCCGGTGGATCGCAAGCGCGCAATCGCCTGCGCCGATTTTTCACAGCCGCAGAAGTTTGCGCGCTTTAGTCTCAAATGCGCCGAGCGGATCGTAGCTGCCCAGCACGCGGCGATGCTCCTCGCCGGATTGCTCGACCTGCTGCGCCATCGATGCGTCGTTCAATGAATCGGAAATGAGGCCGTCGGAGATCGGCGCGTCCGTGTCGTAGGCGCGGACATATTTTCCGATGCCCGCGCGTGCGAGCGCCTGTCCGTTTAGTTCCTGTTCGATCTGGGAAGCCAATACAAGCTGCGGCACGCCCGCGGCTATCGCGTGCGAGGCAAGACCGCTTCCGCCGAAATGAATGACGAGTTTCGCCGAGGCAAGCGCGTCGGCGAGATCGAATGGCGTGCCGCGAACATCCGCGCCAGATAACGTCAGCCGCATGCGCCAGAACGCCGACAGGTCCGGCGCGTAGATCTGCATCTGTCTTGCGAAGGGACGGAAAGCGCGCAGCATGTCGCGGCGGAGCGGATAGCCGGGCGCGAGATAGACAAGGATTTTCTCGGCGCTGTTGCGTTTCGCGACCGGCGCGCGGTCGAATGCGGGACCATCGACCGGCGACGTGCGCTGCAAATCGTGAGGGTCGAGCAGGGGGAATGTCTCGACCAGATAGTCGTCCGCCGAAAACAGTTGTGGCAGCCGTTCCAGCGGCGCGATGCCGTGCGTGCTTGCGGCCTTGTTGACAATCGTCAGCAATCTGATCTCGTCCCACGCCGGAGCGACCGTCCGTTGCAGCAGGGGAAAGTGAATCATCTCGCTTGGCGGCACGGTGTAGCCGTTGCCCACGATCATCAGCGGCACGCGTCCGCGCCCGGCGAGAGAAGCGGCGGGCGCGTAATCGGCCACGACAAGATCGGGGCGGACGCGCTGAAAAATCTCGCTCCATTGCTTGAGTAACCCATCCAGCGCCGCTGCATCCGCAAGTCCCGCGTTTGCCAGACTGTCGCCCATCGTTGCCGAGGACATTGCGGCGCGCTGTCTCAATGACAGGGATTTCTCCGGCCACGCCGGGGCTTGAAGAATCTCGACGCCGAAATCCATGAGGCCGCGCGCCGCATCGGGATTGCGGACGGCGGCAACCATCCTGACGCCGTGTTGCGCAAGGCGCGCCGCATAGCGCCGCAGGCCCGCGATGTGGCCGAATCCGCCGCCCAGTTCCCACGCGAACAGGACGGTCTTCATCGCGCGGACGCCTGCGGAGAAAGAAGAATTTCAGCGGCAATTTTCACGGGCGGTTTTCCGGTTCGCAGACGATGACATACAACATTCGATGCGTCCGGTATTGTCTATCGGAGCGGATTGCGGTCATTTGCGCCTTCGTTTTTGAGGAAGCCTTCGCCGGATGCCATCGGACAATTCACCATCGTCGCGCGAAGAGGTGCGGACATTCTGGACCGGGCCGGCTCTGAGCTATTACGAAATCCTGTCGCTGAAGAGCTTCGTTGCCACCGGCGCGCGGGTGTTCGTCTATTCCTACGAGAAAGACCTCAACGTTCCCGACGGCGTCGAACTCGTCGATGCCGACGAAATTCTCTCGGGCGAGGTGCATGAGTTTCGCCACGCCAACGGCGACAAGTCGCTGGCGCTGCATTCCGATCTGTTTCGCTACGCCGTGTTGCAGCGTTACGGCGGCTGGTACGCCGACCTCGACATCGTCGTGCTGAAAGACAAGCTGCCCGACGCGAAAACCTATTTCGCGTTCATGGCGGATAAATTGCTGAATTCGGCAATCCTGAAATTTCCCGCGCATTCGGCCTTCATGGATACGATCATGCAGGAGGCGTGGCAGACGCTTCCCGAGGCGAGCGCGGATTACACGGACGCCGCGCGCGTGTCGGTCGGGCCGACACTCTTTACGCGCATGATCTACGAGCACGGCATGGATCATCTCGTGCTGCCGAAGGCGAAGGCCTATGAACTGGCCTATCACGAGACGATGGCGTTCTTCGATCCGAAGCGATGCGGCGAGGCGCTGGAGCGCCTTGCGGACGCCGACTTCACACATTTGTGGAATGAAGAATGGCGGATGATCCGCATTCCGAAAAATTTCGGACCGCCGAAGGGCTCGTTCCTCGACGTGCTGTTCAGGCGTTTCGGCATCGACATCCCCGACCGCGCGCGGCTCCAGCCCGAGGCGATCGAGGCGTGGATGCGCGAGCATCGTCTTTTGAAGGATATTCGCATCAAGCTCGGCATCGAGCGCATCGGCCCGTTCACGCTGGATGAGTTGGCCTACTCGATCCAGAATTTCGGCTGGGAAGCGCGCGACCACGTCTACCATCACTGGTACTACGGCATCGAATACGATCAGCCGAAATGGCCGAAGCATCCGCAAGCCTCGAATCCGCAGACGCTGCGCACGTTCTGGCACGGCGATTCGATCACACCGTATCAGCTTCTGTGTCTGCGTAGTTTCGTCGAACACGGCCATCGCGTCGAAGTGTTTTCCTACAATCTCAAAATGGCGGTGCCGAAATGGCTCGTGCAGCGCGATGCCGAGGAAGTTCTGCCGCAGGCCGACATTCTTCACGAGGTGGACGGACGCACCGCGATCCGCGCCAATCGTTTCCGCTGGGCGCTGCTGAAAAAATTCGGCGGCTGGTGGATTGATCCGGACGTTATGCTGATGAAGCCGGACCTGCCTGACGCCGAAATCTTCTTCGGCAATCCCGACGTGTTCGGTCAGGTGCCGACGGCGGTGCTGAAATTTCCGAAAGGGCACGCGCTGATCGGCGAGGCGCTCGCATTGTCACGCGCGGCGAGTGATGCGACGGAATCGGAGCGCGCAGGGTCCGAGATGCTGACGGGTCTCGTCGGCGAGCACGGCTTCGATCTCGCTCACGATTCGGAAAAATCGCTCGGTCCCGTCACCTGGTTCAATGTTCTCGATCTATTCGACCCGTCGAAGGCCGTTGAGATGGCCGGGCGGATCGGAAACGAGCGGTTTCTCCACATCCACAATGAAGTCTGGCGCAGGGCCGGAATTCACCCGTGGCTGGCGCCGCCTACGGGCGCATTCCTCGACGCGCTGTTCGGGCGCTATGAGGTCGGCATCCGCTTTCCCGCCCGGATGCATTTTCATCAAGTGAAACGGTGGGTTACGCACATGCAGAAAAGCATGCAGATCGACCGCGCGGCGCTCTAGCTGCCGCGAAAAAAGTTCCCGTGAAATTGCCTCAATTCGTCCCAAGATTCTTTTGCCTCCGCCTGTGCCAAATCGGCCACGGATTTCGGCGTTACCGCGTTGATTTGGCGGACCTTTTGTGGTGATTCAGGGGGACGCTGGGCAATTTGAAATTATGATTATGCCGGTTGGGCGAAAGACGTTTTTTTCGGTTGTGAGTGTCGCGCATCAGGCCTCGGCAGCGGTTTGCGCGCTGGCGGCTATCGCGGCCGCATTCATTGTCCAGTCCCAGTCCGTGCAGGCGCAGGCCGTCTCCGATCAGGAGCGTCTGTTCCAGCAGATGGTGTCGCAGCCGGCCAATCATGACGTGACATTCGCGTTCGTGCGGGCGGCGACGGCGCGCGGCGACTACGAAGCCGCCATCGGCGCGCTCGAGCGGCTATTGTTCTACAATCCGAACCTGACACAGGTGAAATACGAACTGGGTGCGCTGTATTACCGGCTCGGCTCGTATGAAATGGCCCGGCGCTATTTCAAGGAGGCGCTGGCCAGCCCGAGTCTGCTTCCGGCGACGCGCCAGCGGATCGAGGCTTACCTGCCCGATACCGAAAAGCAGCTTCAGCAGAGCAGGCTGTCGGGCTTCGTGCAGACCGGCATCCGTTCGCAGACCAATGCGAGCTTCGCGCCGAGCGGCAGTCTCCTTCGTCTTGGCGGCGCCGATCTCACGCTGCTGCCGAGTGCGCAGAGAAAAAGCGACATCAACTGGTTCGGTCTGGCCGGCGTTGCGCACGATTACGATCTGAACAATTCGCGCGGCGACATTCTCGAAACCCGCTTCGTCGGTTATCTGACCGCGCAGGACCGCTTCAGCAATCTCAATGTCGGCCTGTTCGACGTCTCCTTCGGCCCGCGTCTGATGCTGCCGGAACTGATGCCCGGCGCGTCGATCAAGCCTTATGTCGTCGGCGGCAATACGTGGGTCGGCGGCGACAATTATCTGTCGTCGGGCGGCGCGGGCGTCTCGTTGCGGCTGCCGTTCACGATGCAGTGGACCCTCCAGCCCGAGTTCGAATGGCGGCAGAACAGCTTCTCGCTCGGCAACACGGCAAATGTTTCGACCTTCAACTCCGGCTCAACCTATACGGCGGCGCTGTCGTCCACCTATCAGCTCGCCCAGCCGCTTCGCCTCGATATGCGCGGCTTGGTCCGCCGCGGCGATTCGACGTTCAGCTACCAGTCGTTCGATCAGTGGGGAGCGGAAGCCGCGCTGTTGTATGAATTCGCCCCGCCGATCGAGGGCATCATGCGCAACTGGAGCATCGCGCCGTTCGTCAAATATATCGCGACGCATTTCGATACGCCCAATCCGTTCATCGATCCGTTCACGACGCGCGCCGACAATCAGTGGAGCGTCGGCGGCATCCTGAACATGCCGGTCAACACCACATTCGGAATTTCCGCCGCCGTTCAATACGACAAGGTCAATTCGAACCTTCCGAACTACCGGCTCGACAACTTCTCGGTGATTATCGGACCGACCGCTCGTTTTTGAGATATGATCCGCTTCTGACAGAAGGCTGAAGGCCATGAACCGTCGTGTACGCTCATATCTGGCAAGATTCCTGACACTCTTGCTCTCGATCGTTGCGCCGAACGCTGTCGTCAAGGCGCAGAACGCAGGCCGCGTCGGCGCGGTGAACCCGGATGCCACCGGCACGCCGCCAGGCTCCGGATCGCGCATGCTCGCGATCGGCTCCAACGTCGTCTACAAGGAAAAGATCGAGACCACGCCGATGGGCTCGACGCAGATCATGTTCCCCGATCAGTCGACGCTCAATGTCGGCCGCAACAGCAGCATCGTGATCGACGAGTTCGTCTACGATCCGAACGCGGGTACCGGAAAAATGGTCGCCTCCGTTAGCCGCGGCGTATTGCGCTTTGTCGGCGGGCAGATCAGCCACACCGCAGGCGTTACGGTCAACACGCCGGTCGGCACGCTCGGCATTCGCGGCGGCGTCGCCAGCATCGTCTATCCGCTGACGTCGGCCTTCAAGGCGTCCGATCCGCAGAACCTCGGCAACGCTTCCGGCGAACTTGTCATCTGCAACGTCGGCACCTGCACCATCAAGAACAACTGGGGCACGGTGACGCTGCGGCAGGGCTTTGCGACTTACGTGACCGGTCCGAACGATCCGATCCCGGATCCGTTCCGGATTTCCGACGCGTCGTTGCAGATTGTCATGGTCCAAGTCACCAGCGGACCGACCCAGACCGGCGGCGTGCCAAATCCGCCAACCGATCAGATGACGATCCGTCAGGGCTATGGCACGACGATTATCACACCCCAGAACGGCGCGCCGGGCAACGATCCGCTCGGCTATTTCTCGATTTTTGATGGCGGCAATTCGGCTGCAAAAGGAAAATCGCAGTCGGGCCAGACGACGCAAACCGCGCCGAACTACTGAGATTTCACGGACAAAAAATCGCGGCCGGATCGGATCCGGCCGCGTTTTTATTTTAAGGGCGCCGCCGGCTGCGCTTGGCCGATTTTACCAAGCATTATCCGGAAGCATGCTTTGGTTTGCGGATCGTTTTGAAACGCGGGCCGCTTGCTTGGCAAAAGCCAGAACCAAGAATGTTTCCGATTTTTCCGGCGTCATCGGCGGACTGATGCCGCTGTGGATCGGCGCGGGCGTCTATCTCTTCGTGCTGGCGACCGGCAACAATCTTTTGCGCGACTCCGACATCTTCTGGCAGATCGAAGTCGGGCGCTGGATCGCCGAGCATCGCGCCGTTCCCTATACGGACGTGTATTCGTTCACGATGAAGGGCGCGCCGTGGATTTCGTCGTCCTGGCTGGCGCAGGTGCTTTACGCGGTCTCGTTTGACAAATTGGGCTGGGCCGGACCGGTCATTCTGTCATCGGCCGCCGCTGCACTGGCGTTCGCAATTCTTGTCTCTTGCCTTGTGCGATATATCGACAGCGCGCGCGCGATCATTATTGCGATGATCGTCTTCGTGCTGTCGATGCCGCATCTGTTGGCGCGGCCGCATGTGCTGGCGCTGCCACTGATGGGGGGCTGGTTTGCGGGCCTGATGTCGGCGGCGGAACGCAAGGCTTCGCCATCGCTCTGGCTGCTGATATTGATCGCGCTGTGGGCCAACATTCACGGCGGATTCGTGTTCGGTCTGGCGCTGATCGTGCCTGTTGCATTGGTTGCGGTGTGGGACGCCGATGCGAATGCGCGCAGGCCGCTTGCGTTGCGCTGGATCGCGTTCGCGTGTCTTGCGCTGGCGGCGTCATGCTGCACGCCCTATGGCTGGCGGACGCTTTTCGCTGCACGCAACATCCTCGATCTCGGCGAGGTGCTGACAATTCTCTCCGAGTGGCAGCCGGCCAATTTCAGCAAATTCGGAATCTTCGAGGCGTGCCTGCTCGGCATTTTCTTCGTCGCGTTGCGCGGGATGAAACTGTCGTGGTCGCGCATTTTTCTGCTGCTGGTTCTTCTGCATCTCGCGCTGACGCATGTTCGCAGCATCGAGGCGTTCGCGCTGCTCGCGCCGATCGCGCTGGTGCGGCCGGTCGCACAATATTTCAGGCAACCGAGGCCGAAGGCGGTGCCGCCGTCGCCGCAGCGATCCATAGTTATCGCGTCCGTCCTGGCCGCGTCGGTTGCGGCAACGGCGCTGTTCGCTTCTTACAAGCCTTACTTTGTGATCGCTTCGCAGGTGCCGGAGAAGGCGCTCGCGGCACTGAAGTCGCGCAATTCGACGCGCATCCTCAACGGATACGAATTCGGCGGCTACATGATCTCGCAGGGCGCAGCACCCTTCATCGACGGGCGCGCCGAGCTTTACGGCGAAAAGTTCGTGATGGATCACCATCGCGCGGCATCGCTGCAAGACCCGGATATATTGTTCCGCTTGCTGAACGATTACAAAATCGACGGCCTGCTGTTCAATCCGACCACGCCTGCGGTGCAGCTGATAGAGGGTCTCGGCGGCTGGCAGAAAATCTACGCCGATGACAGTTCGGCGGCTTACGTTCGCGTGGCTGCGAAATAGCGGCTACTCGGCAGCCTGCTTTCGACCAGACGGCGCATGCGCTTCGTCGCCGTCGCGCGATCCGCCGGTCCAGGCCGACAGTTTGTTCGAGAACTCGTCGAGATAAAGATAGATGATGGGCGTCGTGAACAGCGTCAGAACCTGACTGACCAGAAGTCCGCCGACCATCGCATAGCCGAGCGGCTGGCGGATTTCCGATCCCGTTCCGGTGCCGAGCATCAGCGGCACGCCGCCGAGCAGTGCCGCCATCGTCGTCATCATGATCGGACGAAAACGCAACAATGCGGCCTTCCGGATCGCGTCATGCGGCGACAGATGCTCGTCGCGTTCGGCGACGATGGCGAAGTCCACCAGCATGATGCCGTTTTTCTTGACGATGCCGATCAGGAGCACGATGCCGATCAGCGCGATCAGGCTGAAATCGAATCCGAACACCATCAGCGTCGCAATCGCGCCGACGCCTGCGGAAGGCAGCGTCGACAAAATCGTGATGGGGTGAATGTAGCTTTCGTACAGAATGCCGAGGATCAGATAGACGACGACGAGCGCAGCTGCGATCAACAGCGGCACTGTTCCGAGCGATTGCTGGAACGCCTGCGCGGTGCCCTGGAAGCTCGTGTTGAGCGTCGGCGGCGCGCCCATGTCGCGCGTCGCATTCTGGATCGCATCCGTCGCCTGTCCGAGTGCCGCGCCCTGCGCGAGATTGAAGCTGATCGTGATCGCGGGGAACTGGCCCTGATGGCTGATCGACAGCGGACGCACCGGCACCGTGGTCCATTTGACAAACGCGGCGAGCGGAACCTGATCGCCCGTCGTCGGCGACTTGATGTAGATTTTTTTCAGCGTCTCCGCATCGCCCTGAAGCTCGGGAAGAATTTCCATCACGACGTGATAGCTGTTGGTCTGCGTGAAATACTGCGCGACCTGACGCTGGCCGAACGCGTCATATAAAGTGTCGTCGATCAGCTGCGGCGTGATGCCGAAGCGCGAGGCGTTGTCGCGGTCGATGGTCAGCGTGAGCGTCGTGCCTTTGGTCTGCTGGTCGGTGGCAACGTCACGCAATACCGGCAGGCCCTGCATCTTTTCCAGAATCTTCGGCGCCCAGTCGTTCAGTTCGCCGAGATTGGCGTCCTGCAACGTGAACTCGAACTGCGTGCGGGTGGGGCGGCCGCCGAGACGAACGTCCTGCGCGGCTTGCAGGAAGGCGCGCGCGCCCTCGACCTTGTCGAATTGCGGCCGCAGCCGCGCGATGATCTGGAACGCGCTGGATTTCCGTTCGCTGCGCGGTTTCAACGTGATGAACATGCGCCCGACATTGAGCGCGTTGCCGCTGCCGCCGACCGCCATCGCGATACTTGCCACGTCAGGGTCGTTCAGGACGATCTGTCCAAGCTCTTCCTGTTTCTTCTTCATGTCGGCGAATGAAATGTCCTGACCGGCTTCGGTCGTGCCGGTGATGAGGCCGGTGTCCTGCTGCGGAAAGAACCCTTTCGGAATGGCCATAAACAGCACGACGGACAGCGCCAGCGTGGCGAAGAACACCATCAGTGTGATGAAGCGGTGGTCGAGCACGAGATCGAGGCCGCGCTCATACCAGCCGAGCAGTTTGTCGAAAGCGCGCTCGCTCCACTGATAGAACTTGCCGTGCTTGGTTTCGTGCTCGGCGCGCAGGAAGCGCGAGGCCATCATCGGCGTCAGCGTCAGCGACACGATCATGGAGACGAAAATCGCCATCGTCAGCGTGACGGCGAATTCGCGGAACAGGCGTCCGATGATTCCGCCCATCAACAAGAGCGGAATCAGCACCGCCACCAGCGAGACGCTGATGGAGACGATGGTGAAGGCGATTTCGGATGCGCCTTTGAGCGCGGCCGGAAATGGCTTCTCGCCTTCCTCGATATAGCGTGTGATGTTTTCCAGCATCACGATGGCGTCGTCCACGACGAAACCGACCGCGATGGTGAGCGCCATCAGCGACAGATTGTCGAGCGAATAACCGAACATCCACATCAGCGCGATAGCGCCGAACAGCGCCAGCGGCACGGTGATGCCGGGAATGATCGTCGCCCAGACGCTGCGCAGAAACAGGAAGATCACCATCACGACCAGCGCGATGGTCAGCATCAGCGTGAACTGCACGTCCTCGACCGCCGCGCGGATGGTCTGCGTGCGGTCGCTCAGGATGTCGACCTTGATCGCCGGTGGAATTCCGGCGAGCAAACGCGGCAGCGTCGCCTTGATCTTGTCGACGGTGTCGATGACGTTCGCGCCGGGCTGCTTGAACACGACGAGAAACACACCGCGCTTGCCGTTCGCCCACGCAGCCTGCTTGGCGTCTTCCGGTCCGGTGACGGCCTGGCCGATGTCGCGGATGCGCAGCGGCCCGCCGTTGCGATAGGCGATGATAACGTCGTTCCAGTCCTTGGACGCGGGCAACTGGTCGTTAGCGTAGATCGTATAGCTGCGGGTCGTGCCGTCGATATTGCCTTTCGGGCTGTCGACGGTCGTCAGCGACAACTGCGCGCGCACATCTTCAAGCGCGATGCCCTTGGCAACGAGTTTGGCCGGATCGATCTGGATCCGGATCGCGGGTTTCTGCTGGCCGCCGATGAGGACCTGCGCGACCCCGGAAATCTGGCTGATCTGCTGGGCAAGCTGCGCGTCCACGTCGTCGCTGACTTCGGTCAGCGGCAGCGTGTCGGAGGTCGCCGACATGATGAGGATCGGCGAGTCAGCCGGGTTCACCTTGCGATAGGTCGGCGGTGAGGGGAGGTTCTTCGGCAATTGTCCGCTCGCCGCATTGATCGCGGCCTGCACGTCGTTGGACGCGCCGTCGATGCTTCTATTGAGATCGAACTGGATCGTCACGGCGGAGGTGCCGAGCGAACTTGTCGAAGTCATCTGCGCGATGCCGGGGATCTGCGCGAATTGCCGTTCCAGCGGCTGCGCCACCGACGATGCCATTGTCTCGGGACTCGCGCCCGGCAAATTCGCGGCGACCTGAATGGTCGGGAAATCGACCTGCGGCAGTGGTGCGACCGGCAGCAGCGGATAGGCGACGAGGCCAACGAACAGAATGCCAGCCATCAACAGCGAGGTCGCAATCGGATACCGGATGAACGGTGCCGAAATGCTTTCCGTCGAAACCTCGTCGTGCTTGGTCACTTGCTCTCCGCCGGAGTTGACGCGGTGGTGGCAACCCGGTTTCCGACCAGCGTGCCGGGCTGCACGCGATATTGCCCCGACACGATGACGCGCTGACCCGATGTCAGGCCGCTTTCGACGACCGTCTTGCCGTCGACCGACTGGCCGACCTTGATCTTCTCAAGCTGCGCCTTGTTGTCAGCGTCTACTGAAAACGCGTAGAGGCCGTCATTGCCGTGTTGAACCACATCGTCGGGAATAAGCGTTGCGCTCTTCAGCGTATCGACGAGCAGCCGCGTGGAGACCGATTGTCCCGGCCACAGATTGTGGTCCTTGTTATCGAACACGGCCTTAAGGCGGATCGTGCCGCTCGTGGTGTCGACCTGGTTGTTGATAAGCGACAGTGTGCCTTCCGAAAGCTGTTTCTTGCCGTCCGCCGTGTAGGCGATGACCTTCGGCGGGCTCACCTTCATGGCGGCGCTGATCTGCGGAAGCTGCGCTTCAGGCGCGGTGAAGATCACCGCAATCGGCTCGACCTGCGCGATGATGACGATGCCGGTCTGCGTCGATGCGTTGACGATGTTGCCGACATCCACCAGACGCAGACCTGTGACGCCTGCAATAGGTGCGCGGATGGTGGCGTAATCGAGCTGCGTTTTTGCATTGTCGATGGCGGCCTGATCGGCGGCGATCTGCGCGTTGAGCTGCGCGACCGTCGAACGCTGCGTGTCCTTCTGCTGCGTGGTCGAGAATTCGCCGAGCTTGGTGTAGCGTTGCAGATCGAGTTGCGCGTTGGCGATGCTGGCTTCGTCCTGCGCTTTCTTCGCGGTTGCCTGATCGAGCGTCGCCTGGAACGGGCGCGGATCGATCTCTGCCAGGATGTCGCCTTCCTTGACGAACTGTCCCTCGACAAACGCGATTTTGTTGATCTGTCCGTCGACGCGCGTGCGGACCTGCACGGTATTGAATCCCTGCACGGTGCCGAGGCCGTTGAGATAGACCGGAAAATCGGCGGTCTCGACGGTGGCAAGCGTCACCGGAACGGGACGCGGCTGCGCCGCCTGCTTTTTTGCAGCGCCGTCGGAGGCAGGATGACCGAAAAAAAGCGCATAGCCGCCGACGAGGATGACCGCGGCTGCGGAAATCGAAGCCCAGCCTGCTGCACTTATTCTCTTCATGCGGTCTCCAAAACGCCTGCCGGGCGAATTGACATAATAATGTATCTGGGAATCGAAAGCCCTGCGCCAGTCCGGCCAATATCGTTCAAATCGGCAAGCGTAAACTCACTTCGGCTTGACCGGGTTCCGTAGTAAGAACCCGATTAACATTTGTTCATCTGAATCGGGGTTGATGCATGTCCGACGAAAAACTTGTTGTTTACGAAAAGCGCGGGCAGGCCTTCTGGATCACGATCAACCGACCCGACAAGCGCAACGCGCTAAATGCGTCCGTCATCGCGGGTATCGCCGACGGTTTTCATCGGGCGCATGCGGACGATGGCGTGCGCGTCATCGTGCTGACTGGGGCGGGTCCGAAAGCGTTCTGCGCGGGCATGGATTTGCAGCCGGGCGGCGGCTTCGCCTACGACCTGTCGAGGCCCAGTCTCGACTTCGCCGATCTGCTGCGTCTGGCGCAGAATTCCACCAAGCCTTCGATCGCGCGCGTCAACGGCGTGTGCATGGCCGGCGGCATGGGATTGCTGTGCATGACAGATCTGGCGGTAGCTGCGGACGATGCGGTGTTCGGATTGCCGGAGGTGAAGGTCGGCGTCTATCCGATGCAGGTTCTCAGTCTGCTGCAATCGATGGCGCCGCAGCGCATTTTGCGCGAATGGTGCATCACCGGCGAGCCGTTCAGCGCGAGTGATGCGAAGGATGCGGGCCTGTTGAATTACACCGTGCCCACCGCCGAACTCGACGCCAAGGTCGATTGGCTGATCGCGCGCATCGCCGACAAGTCGCCGACGGCGATCCGGCGCGGCAAATATGCGACGAAGATGCTCGCGACCATGTCGTTCGATCAGGCCATCGCCTATGCGGAAGCGCAGATCGCAACGCTGTCGATGACGCAGGACGCGAAGGAAGGCATGGCCGCCTTCGTCGAGAAACGCAAACCGGTGTGGACCGGCAAGTAGGCGCGATGGCCAAGGTCTGGATCGAAGCGGCGCTGAACGGTCCGTGGACGCGCGAGCGTCAGCGCGGAATTCCGGTCGCGGTCGAGGACATCGTGGCGGACGGAATCGCCTGCGCCAAGGCCGGCGCGGCCATCGTTCACGAGCATGCCTATGACGTCACGACTGGCCGCCAGAAGGACGACTGGGAAATCTACGCGCGGATCATCGAAGGCATTCGCGCGAAAGCCGATGTCATCGTTTACCCGACGATTCCAAGTCCGGCGCTCGGCCAGGAGCAGACGGCCAATCGTTTCGGCCATACGGCGGAGCTTGCAAAGCGCGGGCTGATCGAATGGGCGGTGATCGATCCGGGTTCCGTTCACATCGCGCGCTTCGACGATCTCACGCATGGCGGCGTCTATATGAATCCGCACGCCGATATTCTCGAAGGCATGCGGATTGCGCGCGCATACAATGTGCATCCGAGTTACGCGATCTACGAGCCGGGCTTCACGCGGCTTGGCGCGGCACTTGCGGCTATCGATCCCGTCGCGCCGGCGCCGGTGTATCGCTTCATGTTTTCCGACGAATTCGCCTGGGGTTTTCCGCCGCTTGCGAAATATCTCGATACTCATCTCGATTTGCTGGAAGCGACCGCACCTGGTGCGCCGTGGATGACCGCCGGACTTGGTGTCGATATCGAGCCGCTCATTCCGCACACGGTTGCGCGCGGCGGCCATGTCCGCGTCGGCCTTGAAGACGCGCATTGGGGATGTGCGAAGACAAACGCGGCACTCGTCGAAAACGCCGTCCGTCTCGTGCGCGGCGCAGGCGGCGAACCGGCGTCCGTTGATGACGTGCGGAATTCACTTCGCGATCTGGATCGGTCGCGCGGGCGCGTGCGGGTCTGACGTCAGCGGCCCTTGAACACGGGCGTGCGCTTTTCCATGAAGGCCTTGCGGCCTTCTTCATAGTCCACGCTCTTGAAGCATTGCTGCACGAGATCGTCGCAGCGTTTCATGTCGCGCTGGCTCTCGTCCTTCAAGGCTTCGCCGACGATGAAGCTGATCGAATCCACGGTGAGCGGCGCGTTGGCCGCGATCGTCGCGGCATAGTCCTTCACATAAGTCTCAAGCTCGTCATTGCCGACGACGCGGTTGGCTAGACCCATCGTGCGCGCCTCGTTGGCGTCGAACAGCCGTGCTGTGTAGAAAATTTCCTTGGTGAACGACGGGCCGACGACATCCATCAGCCGCTTCACGCCGGGATAGCCGTAGCCGAGGCCGAGTTTCGCAGCCGGCACCGCGAACTTCGCGTCTTCCGAACAGATGCGGATGTCGCAACAGCTTGCGATTCCCATGCCGCCGCCGACCGCGAAGCCGCGGATCATCGCAATCGTCGGCTTTGGGAATTCATGCACGCTGGCATAGGCGCGTTCGACCACTTCATTATATCTCGCGACACCGGCGTCCGAGGACCGCTCTTCGCCGAATCGTGAAATGTCCGCGCCGGCGATGAACGCCTTGTCGCCCGCGCCGGCGAGTACGACCACGCGCACCTCGGGGTCTTTGGCGTAGATCGCCAACTGCTGCGAACAGCCTTCCCACATCTCCAGCGACATCGCGTTGCGCTTGTCGGGGTTGCTGAAGATCAGATAGCCGACGTTGCCGTCCTTGCGGGAAATGATCTTGCCAGTCTGCGTCATGGTGTATCCTTGAGAATCGTCAGATGACTTTATTTTCCTTGAGCGCGGCGATCTCGTCGCCACTGAAACCGAATTCGGTCAGCACATTGTCCGTGTGTTCGCTCACCAGTGGCGGCCGCGCGGCCATGCGGCTCGGCGTGCGCGACAGCGTAAAAGGCTGCGCGACAAGCTGATGTTTCGCGCCGGGAACGGCTTTCGCAATTTCCAGATGTTTCACTTGCTCATCGGCGAAAACCTGATCGATGCTGTAGATCGGCCCGCACGGCACGCCCGCATTATTCAGAATGTCGATCCATTCGTCGGTCGTGCGTTTTTTCAGATGCGTCTCGATGGCCGCGTTCAGCGCATCGCGATGTTTCGAGCGCGATGCAATCGTCGCGTAGTCAGGATGTTTCAGAAGCTTGTCCGCGCCGATGGCTTCGGCGAAGCGTTGCCAGATCGCGCCACCGGTCGTCGCGATATTGATAAATCCGTCGCTGGTTCTGAACACGCCGGTCGGGATGCTGGTCGGATGATTGTTGCCGGCCTGTTTAGGCACATCGCCATCGACCAGCCAGCGTGCCGCCTGAAAATCCAGCATGAAAATCTGCGCCTGCAACAGCGAGGTCTGCACCCATTGGCCTTCGCCCGAAATATCGCGTTCAAGTAATGCCGTGAGAATGCCGAGCGCACAAAACAGTCCGGCGGCGAGATCGGCGACCGGAATGCCCGCGCGCATCGGTCCCTGTCCCGGCGCGCCGGTGATCGACATCAAGCCTCCCATGCCCTGTGCAATCTGGTCGAAGCCGGGACGCTTCGCGTAGGGCCCGTCCTGACCGAAGCCGGAGATGCTCGCGTAAACCAGACGCGGATTGATCGCACGCAGGCTCTCATAATCGATCCTGAGTTTGGCCTTCACGTCGGGGCGATAATTTTCGACCACAACATCGGCCTTCGCAACCAGACGCCTGAACACTTCAAGACCTTTGGGGTCTTTCAGATCGAGCGTCATCGCGCGCTTGTTGCGATGAAGATTTTGGAAATCCGGTCCCTGACGCGGCCCGCCGGGCTGTTCGCTGTCGGCGAGACTGGCCGGGGCTTCGATCTTGATAACGTTCGCGCCCCAGTCCGACAGCTGACGAACAGCCGTGGGACCGGAACGTATGCGCGTCAGATCGAGCACTGTGAAACGCTCGAGAGCTTTTGACGCGCGCGGAAAATTCATGGACTAGCCGGTGCTGGCAGCGAGGCCGGCTGCTTCGATGCCGGCGACGGCTGCGGTCTCGTCGTTGTCCGACGTATCGCCGCTGATGCCGATGGCGCCGAGCAGCTTGCCACCCTTGTCGTGGAACAGAACGCCGCCCGGAACGGGAATCATCGCGCCTTTGGTCATCGTGCTGATCGCATCTACAAAATAGGGCTGCTCGTTGGCGCGCTTGAAGATCGCGCGCGAACCCATGCCGAGCGACAGCGAGCCGTAAGCCTTGCCGTAGGCGATTTCGTTGCGCATCAGGCTGGTGCCGTCTTCGGCGACGGATGTTTTCACGCAGCCGCGCGCGTCGAGCACGACAATCGACATCGGTTTCAGCTTCATGTCGCGGCACTTGGCAAGCGCCGCGTCGCAGATCTTGCGGGCGACGGCGAGGGTGAGATCGGTCATCGGATTTTCCTTTTACTGAATGTTTGACGCATTGCTGTCGAGGCTTATGGCAAGGACGCGCGCGACGTGCAACGCGTTTCGCCCCGATCCGTCCTTGATCTGATGGCGGCAGGAGGTGCCGTCGGCGACGATCAGCGCGTCTGCATCCGCCTTACGGATGGCCGGCAGCAGCGCGGCTTCCGCCATCTGCATCGATACGTCGTAAGTGTCCGCGCCGTAACCGAATGCACCCGCCATGCCGCAGCAACTCGATTGAATGGTTTCGACCTTAAGACCCGGGACAAGCCGCAGAACTTTTTCCACCGGCGCGAATGCGCCGAAGGATTTCTGGTGGCAGTGGCCGTGCACATGCGCGGTTTTGGCGATATGGCCGAGCTTGAGTTGAAGGCGTCCGGCTTCGGCTTCGCGCGCGAGAAATTCCTCGAACAGCAGCGCGTTCGCGCCGACGGCTTTTGCCGCGTCATCATTGCGCAGCGATTGCAATTCATCGCGCAGCGTCAAAAGGCAACTCGGCTCAAGTCCGACGATGGGAATGTCGCGTTCGGCGAACGGCCGCAGCGTCTCGACGACGCGGGCGAGTTCGGCGCGCGCCTCGCCGACGAGACCGGCGGAGAGAAATGTGCGGCCGCAACACAGTGGCCTGCCGTTGTCTGCGGCGCGGGGAATGTGGACGCGGTAGCCGCCGTCGATGAGGACGCGCAACGCCGCGTCCAGATTTTCACGCTCATAGGCGCGATTGAAGGTGTCGGCAAACAGTACGACCTCGCGCCCGTTAACGGGGCCGAACGCATCAGCGCCCGGCGCGAAAATATCGCTGCGGAATTCCGGCAGCTTGCGCGCGGCGCTGATGTTGGCAACTTTCTCGAACAGCCAGCGCAGCACGGTGCTCTTGTTACGAAGATTTGCGATGAACGCAAAGCGCGACGCCAATGGAGCATAGCGCGGCAGATAACCGACCAGCCGATCTCGCAGCGTGAGGCCGTGCTTGGCAACCCGCGCGGCGAGAACCTCGATTTTCATTTTCGCCATATCAACGCCGGTCGGGCATTCGTGGCGGCATGCCTTGCAGGAGACGCACAGCTTCATCGTCTCCATCATCTCATCCGACGACAGCGCATCAGGCCCGAGCTGGCCGGAGATCGCAAGCCGCAGCGTGTTGGCGCGTCCGCGCGTCACGTCCTTCTCGTTGCGCGTGGCGCGATAGGATGGACACATCACGCCGCCTTCGAGTTTGCGGCACGCGCCGTTGTTGTTACACATCTCGACCGCGCCCTGGAAACCACCGGCGGCGCCCGGATAGGCCGACCAGTCGAGTTCGGTCTTGAAATTCTCGATTCTGTAGTCCGGCGCGTAGCGAAACAGCGAGCGGTCGTCCATCTTCGGCGCGTGAACGATCTTGCCAGGATTGAGCGTGTTGGCCGGATCGAAGCGTTCCTTGACCTGCTCGAAATCTTGCACGATGCGCGGGCCGAACATGGTCTCGTGGAATTCGGAGCGCACGATGCCGTCACCGTGCTCGCCCGAATGCGAGCCTTTATATTCGCGGACCATCGCGAAGGTTTCCTCGGCGATGGCGCGCATCGCCGTCACGTCCTTCTCAAGTTTCAGATTGAGAACGGGCCGCACATGCAGGCAGCCTTCGGAGGCGTGGGCATACATCGTGCCGCGCGTGCCGTGCTTCTCGAAGATTTTATTCAGCCGCTCAGTGTAATCGGCGAGATGCGGCAGCGGCACCGCACAGTCCTCGACAAAGGACACCGGCTTGCCTTCCTGCTTCATCGACATCATCACATTGAGACCTGATGTACGGAAATCGGTGATCGCGGCCTGCGTCGCCGGATCGACGACATCGACTACGCCGCCCCATTTGCGCTGCGGCTTGTCCCAGCCGAAGCCGAGACCGTTCATGGTGTCGGCGAGATCTTTTAGCTTGCGCAGATTGTCCGATTGCTCGTCTTCGGCGAACTCAACGATCAAGAGCGCATCGGGGTCGCCTTTCACGACAGCTTCAATCGTTGGCCGGAACATCGCGATGTCGCGGCCGAGCGCGATCATGGTGCGATCGACAAGCTCAACCGCGATGGGTTTCAGCTTCACCAGATGCTGCGTGGCGTCCATCGCCTCATAGAAACTGCCGAAGTGACAGACGCCGAACACTTTCTGCCTGATCAGCGGCCACAGCTTCAGTTCGACACGCGTGGTGAAAGCAAGCGTGCCTTCCGACCCGACCAGCAGATGCGCGAGATTGTTGATCGGCTTCGGCGTCAGCGCATCGAGATTGTAGCCGCCGACGCGGCGCTGCACATGCGGGAAGCGCGCTTCGATCTCGCCTGCTTCTCTTTCACCCAAAGCCAGCATGTCGCGAAACAGATCGCGGCCCGGATGCTCGGAATTTTCCCACGCGCTGTCACGTTTAACTTCGCCGAAATGCAGCAGCGTGCCGTCGGCGAGCGCCGCATCCATCGCAATCGTGTTGTCGCGCATGGTGCCATAACGCAGCGAGCGCCCGCCGCAGGAATTGTTACCGGCCATGCCGCCGATGGTCGCGCGCGACGCGGTCGAGACATCGACCGGAAACCAGAGTCCGTATTTTTTCAGTTGCCGGTTGAGATCGTCGAGCACGATGCCGGGCTCGACCACGCAGGTGCGCTTCTCGACATCGACCGAAATCAGTTTGTTGAGATATTTCGAAACGTCGATGACGATGCCGTCGTTGACCGTTTGGCCGCATTGCGAGGTGCCTCCGCCGCGCGGGGTGACGATGCGCCCGTCGTCGCGCGCAATCGCCATCGCGCGCAGCGCCTCGTCCATCGTGCGGGGAATGACCACGCCGAAGGGAACGATCTGATAGAACGAGGCGTCGGTGGCGTAGCGGCCGCGCTCGAAAGAATCGAACAGCACTTCGCCCGTGATTTCGCGCCTCAGGCGTCTGGCAAGCGCGCTGTCCGATGCGGCAATCTGCTTGGTCATTTGTTGCACCGCAACGAAAGGATCGTTGGCCTGAAAATACTGGCGTTTTCGCGCGCAGGCACGGCGTGAAAACTAGTCCAGATTACTAGGGGTTAGAAGAAGCGTTTTTTCTGGACGGTTGGCATACCAGAGCATAGGTTGCCGCCAAAATGACGGGAGCGGCCTGAATGCCGAATACGACGATTCATACCGGACGGCATTTCCTTCAAATCCCAGGCCCCACCAACGTCCCAGATCGCGTCCTGCGCGCCATCGACATGCCCACGATCGATCATCGCGGGCCGGAATTTGCGCAACTTGGCCATGAAGTCATCGACGCGACCAAGAAGGTTTTCCGCACCAAGAACCCGGTCATCATCTATTCGTCGTCCGGCACTGGCGCGTGGGAAGCCGCGATGGTCAACACGCTCTCGCCCGGCGACAAGGTGCTGATGGCGGAGACCGGCCAGTTCTCGACGCTGTGGCGTGCTCTCGTGCAGAAAATGAAAGTCGAAGTCGATTTTCTGCCGGGCGATTGGAAACGCGGCGCGGATGCGAACCAGATCGAGGAAAAGCTGCGCGAGGACAAAGAGCACAAGATCAAAGGCGTGATGGTCGTCCATTCGGAGACCTCAACGGGTGCCGTCACCGACATTCCCGCCGTGCGCAAGGCCATCGACAATGCCAAGCATCCGGCGCTGCTGTTCGTCGATACGATTTCGGGTCTCGCCTCGATCGAATACGAGCACGACAAATGGGGCGTGGACGTTACGATTGCCGGCTCGCAGAAGGGCCTGATGCTGCCGCCGGGTCTCGGCTTCAACGCAATCTCGGACAAGGCGCTCGCCGCGCACAAATCTTCGTCGGCGATCCGCTCCTATTGGGACTGGGGCGACATCATCGAAGCCAACAAGAGCGGCTCCTGGCCTTACACGCCGGCGACCAATCTTCTTTACGGCCTCAAAGAAGCGATTGCGATGCTGAACGAGGAAGGCCTCGACAACGTGTTCGCGCGCCACAAGCGCCACGGCGAGGCGGCACGCGCCGCGCTCGCGCATTGGGGCTTGCAGAACCAGTGCGCCGATCCGAAAGCCTATTCGCCGATCCTGACTGCGATTGTCATGCCGGACGGCCATGACGCCGATCAGTTCCGTAAAGTGGTGCTGGACAATTTCGACATGTCGCTCGGCGCGGGTCTCGGCAAGATCAAGGGCAAGGTGTTCCGCGTCGGCCATATCGGTCACTTCAACGATCTGATGCTGATGGGCGCGCTGTCCGGCGTCGAGATGGCGCTGGACCTTGCGAAAGTGCCGCATCGCAGCGGAGGCGTCGTCGCGGCGATGGAAGTTCTGACCGGGCGGGGTGCGACACAGGCGTCGCGCGCAGTCGCCTGAGGTCGTATTGCATTTCGCGCAGGCTTGCGGACACTGACACGGCAAGAAGCACCGGCAAAAAGCCGGGCTCAAAAAAGATCAAGGGGAGGACGGAATGAAAACCTTCATGAAGGCGGCGAGTGTGCTTGCGATGCTGGCGGCAACGCCCGCGATGGCGTGGGAGCCGAGCAAGCCGGTCGAAATCGTGGTCGCGGCGGGCGCCGGCGGTGCCTCCGACCAGATGGCGCGCATGATGCAGGCGGCGATCCAGAAAAATAATCTGATGAAGCAGCCGATGGTGGTGTCGCTCAAGGGCGGCGCATCCGGCGCGGAAGCCCTGATGTACATGAAGGGCAGCGACGGTGACGCCAACAAGGTGCTGATCGCCTATTCGCTGATCTACATGCTGCCGCTGTCGGCGAAGATTCCGTTCAACTGGCGCGAGCTGACGCCGGTGTCGGTGATCGCGATGGATCAGTTCGTGCTGTGGGACAATGCCGAAGGCCCGAAGACGGTGAAAGACTTCATCGCCGCCGCAAAGGCATCCAGTTCGCCGTTCAAGATGGGCGGCACGGGATCGAAGCGCGAAGACCATGTGCTGACCGTGTTCATGGAAAAGAAGACCGGCGCGAAGTTCTCCTACCTGCCTTACAAGTCAGGCGGCGAGGCGGCGACGCAGCTTGTCGGCAAGCACACCGAATCCAACGTCAACAATCCATCGGAAAATCTTGAAGTCTGGCGCGCCGGTCAGGTGCGTGCGCTGTGCGTGTTCGACAAGGAGCGCATCGCCTACAAGGCCAAGGTGACGGATACGCAATCGTGGAACGACATTCCGACCTGCAAGGAAGAAGGCCTCGACATGCAGTATCTGATGCTGCGTGCGATGTTCCTCCCCGGCAAGGTGACGCCCGAGCAGACCGCGTTCTACGAGGACCTGTTCAAGAAGGTGACGCAGACCGCCGAGTACAAGGACTACATGGAGAAGCAGGCGCTCAAGCCCGTGTTCATGACCGGCAAGGACATGACCAAGTTTCTCGAAGAGGACGACAAGATCAACGCCGACCTGATGAAGGAAGCGGGCTTCGTCGCGAACTGAATGTTGCTTTCCCTCTCCCCTTGCGGGAGAGGGTGGGTTCGAGCGAAGCGAGAAACCGGGTGAGGGGTTCTTGCTGTTTCAGAGACACCCCTCACCCGGCTCGATTTCGTTTCACTCAATCTCGCCACCCTCTCCCGCAAGGGGAGAGGGATAAAACATCACCCGTCAGATCAGACTAGTCACTCGAGCGAAATGACCTGAAGCATGAGCAACTCAGACATTGAAATCGTTGTCGACGATCCGACGGCGCCTGACGAGAATTCGCCGGCGGTGACGAATGTCCGCACCGTCGAACTTGTGACGATGGCGCTGTTATTCGCGCTCGCGGTTCTGCTGGGCTGGGACAACTGGCGTACCGGCGCGTCGTGGGACACGACCGGCCCGCAGGCCGGTTATTTCCCGTTTTATCTCTCGATCATTCTGGGCGGCGCATCGCTGTTCGGCTTTGTCAGCGTGCTTCTGAAATCGGCCGAAGGCCGGGACACCTTCGTCACCCGCGCGCAGCTGCGCCGCGTGATGCAGGTGTTCGTGCCGACGCTGCTGTTCTGTCTTGCGATGCAGTGGCTCGGACTCTATGTCGCGAGCTTTCTGCTGATCGCGGGATTCATGTTCGTCATCGGTAAAATCGCCTGGTGGAAATCGCTGCTCACCGCCTTCATTTTCGTCGCGATCATGTTCGTGACCTTCGACATCGCCTTCGATGTCATCATGCCGAAAGGGCCGCTCGAAGCGGCGTTCGGGCGGTAGACGATCATGGAAGCATTCGGACTTCTGCTGCACGGCTTCACGGTTCTCTTCACCTGGAAGATTCTTGCGCTGATGATGGTCGGCCTCGTGCTCGGCATTTTCGTCGGCGTGCTGCCGGGCCTCGGCGGACCCAACGGCGTCGCGATTCTTCTGCCGCTGACATTCACGATGGACCCGACATCCGCCATCGTGATGCTGTCGTGCATCTATTGGGGCGCGCTGTTCGGCGGCGCGATTACATCCATTCTGTTCAACATTCCCGGCGAAGCGTGGTCGGTGGCAACCACGTTCGACGGTTATCCGATGGCGCAGCAGGGCAAGGCTGCCGAGGCGCTGACGGCGGCATTCACGTCGTCCTTCATCGGTTCGCTGGTCGCGGTGCTGCTCATCACGTTTCTTGCGCCGAGCATCGCCGGCTTCGCGCTGAAATTCGGGCCGCCGGAATTCTTCGCGGTCTATCTTCTGACATTCTGCTCTTTCGTTGGTCTCGGCCGCGAGGCGAAACATAAGACCGTCATCTCGATGGCGCTGGGTCTTTTGCTCGGCGGCGTGGGTCTCGACACCGTGTCGGGGCAACTGAGGATGACATTCGGATCGAGCGATCTGCTGCGCGGAATCAATTTCCTCGTCGCGGTGATCGGCCTGTTCGGCATCAGCGAAATTCTTCTGACGATGGAGGAGCGGCTCGCGCTGCGCGGTCACGCGGCGCGCATCAGCCTGCGCACAGTGTTGAGCGTGTGGAAGGACCTTCCGAAATATTGGGCCACATTGCTGCGCTCGTCCATCATCGGCTGCTGGCTCGGTATCACGCCAGGCGGCGCAATCGCCGCGTCCTTCATGGGCTACAACCTCGCAAAGCGTTTTGCGAAGGACAAGGATTCCTTCGGCAAGGGCCGCATCGAGGGCGTGTTCGCGCCTGAAACCGCAGCGCACGCATCCGGCACCTCGGCGCTGCTGCCGATGCTGGCGCTCGGCATCCCGGGCTCAGGCACCGCGGCCATTCTTCTCGGCGGCCTGATGGTGTGGGGATTGAATCCCGGCCCGTTGCTGTTTGTCGAGCACAAGGATTTCGTCTGGGGGCTGATCGCGTCGATGTATCTCGGCAACGTCGTCGGACTCGTGCTTGTGCTGACGACCGTGCCGATTTTCGCATCGATCCTGCGCGTGCCTTTCGCGGCGATTGCGCCGATGATCGTGGTGTCCTGCGCCATCGGTGCTTACGCGATTCAGAACGCGATGTTCGACATCTGGCTGATGCTGCTGTTCGGGGTCGTCGGCTACGTCTTCAAGAAGATCGGCATTCCGCTGGCGCCGTTCACGCTGGCGCTGGTGCTCGGCAGCCGCGCGGAAGATGCGTTCCGGCTGGCGATGATCGGGTCGGATGGAAGTCTCGGCGTGTTCTGGTCGAACAAGCTCGTCGGCACCATCACGACGCTCGCGTTCACCTTGCTGTTCTGGCCGCTCATCGAAAAAATCTTCAGCGGCATCGCGCGCCTGCGCCCGGCACGCGCGTAGAAGCTACGCTTTGGTTGCGCCGACGAGCTTGCAGGTGCCGTCGGCGGTCGCGGTGTCGATGTAGGGAAACTTGGATTTCTTGAAGGTCTTTTTCGCATTCGCGCCGAGCTTCAGCGCGATGGTCTGCTCGGCCTCGATCTTCTTGCCGCCGGTCTTGGCCATGTAGTCGCAGCGCAGGCGAATGCCGCTGAGGGCAAAATCGTTCTTGTTGTCGACGGTGATGTCGATCAGCCCCGCATTGTTGCTGCCGGGTTTGCGCCACATGTCGATGTTGAATGTCACCTTGTCGGCGGGGCCTTCGGCGCAGGCGATGCTGCAACCCAGCACGAGGGCTGCGAGCGACGAAGCAATCAACTTTGACATGTGCAATCCTGACGGCGCTTGAGCGATGAGGTTTCGCGGCTACTATAGCGATGCGGCCATTCGGCCCGCAACGAGGATTTCATGAACGACATCTGGCGTCTTTCGGCCTCCGAACTGGCCGCGCACATCCGGTCCAAAAAAATCTCGGCACGCGAAGCAACGGAAGCCGCGCTGCGGCGGCTTGACGCGGCGAACCCTGCGATCAATGCGGTGGTCGCGCACAAGCCGGAGGAGGCGCTGGCGCAGGCCGACGCCATCGATGCGAAAGTCGCAAAGGGCGCCGATGCCGGTTTGCTCGGCGGCGTGCCGGTCACTGTGAAGGTCAACGTCGATCAGGCGGGTTATGCGACGACAAACGGCGTGAAACTCCAGCGCGATCTGATCGCGGCGACCAATAGCCCCGTCGTCGACAATCTGCTCAAGGCCGGCGCGATTATTGTCGGCCGGACGAATACCCCGGCATTCTCGTACCGCTGGTTCACGACAAATCTGTTACACGGCGACACGAAGAATCCGCGCGATCCGTCGCTGACGCCCGGCGGCTCGTCCGGCGGTGCGGCTGCGGCGCTGACATCCGGCATCGGGCACATCGCCCACGGCACCGACATTGCGGGCTCGGTCCGCTATCCGGCCTATGCCTGCGGTGTGCATGGCCTGCGGCCGACGTTCGGGCGCATCCCCGCATATAACGCCTCGTCGCCGGAACGCTCGATCGGCCCGCAATTGACGGCGGTCTCAGGCCCTTTGGCGCGCACGATCGCCGACTTGAAACTGGCGTTCACGGCGATGTCGAAGGCCGATCCGCGCGATCCGTGGTGGGTGCCGGCACCTCTCGAAGGTCCGGCGATGCCGAAGCGTGCGGCGCTCTGCGTTCGTCCGGGCGGGCTGGAAACCGTGCCGGAGGTCAAGGCCGCAGTGCTCGACGCCGGCAAGCGGCTCGAGAAGGCGGGCTGGAGCGTCGAGGAAATTTCCGACGTGCCGTTCTTCGAGGAGGCGGCCGATCTTCAGGTGAAGATGTGGCTCGCGGACGGCTATCAGGCGATGCGCGATGCCGCCGAGCGCGAAGGCGATCCCGGCGCGCTGAATGTTTTGCGCTTCCATGAGAAGACCGCGCGCGCCCTCGACATGGCCGCGTTCTCGAAAATGCTGACGCGCCGCGCCACGCTGGTGCGCGACTGGCTGGTGTTTCTGGAAAAATATCCGGTGGTCGTGATGCCGGTGTGCGGCGAGTTGCCGTTTGCGTTCGGGCAGGATTTGAAGGGCGACGAAGCCTTTGCGAAAATCTGGCGCGCACAGATGCCGCAGATCGCATTGCCGTTTTTGGGGCTGCCGGGACTGGCCGTCTCGACCGGCCTTGTCGGGCGAACGCCGGTGGGCGTGCAGATTGTCGGGGGACGCTACAGGGAAGATTTGTGTCTGTCGGCCGGTGAAGCCATAGAGGCGGGCGGCACGCCGCCGAGCCCGATCGATCCGGCGAAAAGCTGAGGCAAAAACTAGCGGGTCTTGATGAGCGGACGGCGCTGCATCCGTTCGCGCGTGGTCATCAGCATTTTGCGGCTTTGTTTGACCAGAACCCGCCCGGTGGAAAGGTCGCGCTGGGCGATATTGAGAAGGCGATGGCCTTCATCGACGAGTTCGCGGGCGTGCTTCATCTGGTTCTCAAATGACACGACTGCCATTGCCGCTTCTGCGGTCGTCATGATCCGGCTCCTGTGGCCTGCCCGCCGATCCAACGTGCAGGTCGCCGGATCGTTTCACCTGCGAATCACAAGCATCCCCTTATATTTTTGTCGAGTCGAAATCAGGCCACCGTGAGGATATGGGCCCAGATTCCCACAGCCCCAATGAAGATACAGATGGCAACAAGCTCGGCCAGATCGCCGGCCGCCGAGCCGATGACGCGAAATGCCGCGCCGGTCGAAGTACGCTTAAAGGTACGCATAATCGTCGGTCCTTACAAAAAGCGCAGACCCCATCGGCCTGCCGCCCGTCAAGGAATTGGCAAGGCTTGTGCCAGCGAGGGGCCCGAGCCTTCGCAGGCACTTAGATGGTTAAAAATCCGGCGATAAGACCAAAGACGCGGAACTTGTTGCCGGTTTGCGGTTGGCGTAACGCTTCGTTGTGAATGAATCTGCCGGGTGGAGGGCGTTCGGGTGATCTCGTCGGCGCGGATCGTGGCGGCGTTTGCGCTGGTCGTCGCGTCAGGCGCGGCGCAGGGCGCTTCTCTCGAGCGCGGGCTTGCCATCGACGATGCATCCTCGCTGCGCGAACTCGATCTGCGCGAAAAATCACCGGGCGAACGCAGCCTGAGTCTGGGATCGATGCTCGGCGCGGCTTCCAATGCATCGAGCGCGGATATTTTCTCGCTGCCCGCGATGAAGCCGCTGCGCGCGGCGCTGGACCGCGAGTTCGGCGACTACGCCAAGCGCGGCGGTTCGCTTGTGGTGTTCGACCGCGAGGCGCTCTACGCCGGCGACACGCGGTTCATTCTCGCCGGAATCGTCAACCGCATGGACCGCGCCTATAAGGCACCGGAGACCTGCGGCGAAATCCGGCTGATCTATCGTCCCGTCGCGCGCTACGGGGAGCGCGCCAACGGCGTTGTTGTCTCCTCGCGGCTGCCGATGACGGTCAACGTCGTCCTCTATGCGCGTAACCCAAGCGATGCGTCATCATGCGCAGACATCGCGCGGCACTGGCTTGCGCTCGGCGAAGGGAATGCGACCGCGCTCACGGCGAAGGGCGGCGCGCTGGAATTCGCCGCGCCCGATCATATCGCCCGCATCGAGACCAACATCCAGATCGCGCATGCGTCGGCGAATCCAAATGATTTCGACGCCCGCGCCGATTATCTGCTGAAAGTATTCGACTACGATCCGGCGTCGAAATCGTTTACCGAAAGTGCGATGGAAAACCAGACCGACCGCGACAGGATCTTGGCCGATCCGGCGCTGGCCAACGATTTCCGGCAATGGTTGCTCGCGCCGGGAAATTTCACCGCGCTGGATCGCGGTGTCATCCTGATCCCCGACAAATATCTGGCGAAGCGCGCGATTGTTACGACGCCGGCGGCTGCGAGCAATACGGACGGAATTTTCGACGGCACTGAAGTCGTCGAGACGCTGGCAAAGTTTGCCTCGAAGAATGCGGTTTTGCAAAATATCAATTCGCCCGCGGGCTTTGCGCGGCGTCTCAACGACGTGACTTGCGCGGGATGTCATCAGACCCGCGCGGTCGGCGGTTTTCATTTTCCCGGCATCGACTGGTCGGGCGATGCGCCGGGTTTTGTCGTGACGCCGGCCTCGCCGCATTTCTTCGGCGATCAGCCGCGCCGCCGTGACATCCTCACGTCGTTCCGCGACGGACAGCCGCCGGATTTTTCGCGCGGATTTTCGGCGCGTCCGCAAGCGAGACGATCGGACGGTTTGCAGGGAACGACTTATATCGACGGCTGGGGCGCGCATTGCTATGCGGGCGCGCAGACCGACAAGAGTTTTTCATCGTGGACCTGCGCCGGCAATCTTGCGTGCCAGATGCCGCAAGGCGGCATCACGCCGGTCAATGCGGGACTTTGCTTTCCGCAATGATCTAGCCGATCACGCCCGCAGCGCGCATTTTCGCAATATCGGAGTTGCTGTAACCGGCTGCGCTGAGCACTTCGTCGCTGTGCTCGCCGACATCCGGCGCCATGCGCGGGCGCACTTTCTGTGCGCCCTCGACCCAGAACGGCGTGTTGATCGTCAGCATACCGTCATTCTCGAACGGCACCACCGCTTCCACTTCGCGCATCTGCGGATCGTCCGGAATGTCGGCCGGGATTCCGACGACGCCGAAAATCAGCCCGTTGCCGTCGAGTGTCTTGCGCCAATAGGCAAGCGGTTTGGTTGCGAAAACCCCGTCGAGAATGGCGATGAGTTCGGGCGCGTGACGATGCCGCGCGGTCTTGGTTTCGAAGCGCGGATCGGTGAGCAGATCCTCGCGGTCGATCACCTTGCAGAACACCGGAAACTGTTTTTCTTCGTTGAGCAGCGACAGGATGATCCAGCGGCCGTCCGCGCATTTGTAATGACACGTCACGCCGTTGAGCGCCTGCTGGCGCGGCGGGCGTTTCTGGAATGTCGCGCCGCAGAGTGCCGCCTGCGCGTAGATGCCGTTCGACCAGATGCCGTTCGCCATCAGGTTGGAGCGCACCTCCGTGCCCTTGCCGGTTTTCTCGCGCTGATAGAGCGCCGTGACGATGCCGCTGAACAGCGCCATCGCGCAGGGATGATCGCCCATGCCGGGCATTGAGCGCGCGGGCGTCGTCTCATCCGTTTCGCGCACGAGGTCCATCAGGCCGGAGCGCGCCCACCACGCATTGCTGTCGAAGCCGGGCTTGTCGGCTTCCGCGCCGGTCTCGCCGTAGCCGGTGAACGACGCATAGATCAAACGCGGATTGAGGTGATGCAGATCCTTGTAGGTGACGCCGAGTTTCTTGCGCACCTGCGGCGGAAAGTTTGTGATGAAAACATCCGCTTCCGCGACGAGCTTGCGCAGCACGGCCTGGCCTTCGGGTTTCGACAGATCGAGCGCGAGGCTCTTCTTGTTGCGGCCCTGAAGCATCCACGCATAGTTGTGCGTGCTGATCGGATAGCCGGGCAAATTCGGCAGATTGCGCACCGGATCGCCCGCGCCCGGCGGCTCGATCTTGATGACGTCGGCGCCGTAATCCGACAGCGCGGTTGCGGAGGAGGGCGCTGCGATGAAACTCGCGCAGTCGATTACCTTTAGCCCCTCGAAAATTCCAGCCATTGCGGCGTTCCCTTTGTTTATTGTCAGGGCCGCCGAGGGGATCGGAAGCCCTTTAATCGTTCTTGCGTTCGTCCGCGATCGCCTTGCCGTCGTTGGGCAGCGATCCCGGCGCGACCAGAGTGACATTGCCTTTCAGCTTTGTCACGGCGGCGAGCGTTGCCGCTACCGCATCGCGCAATGCCTCAGGCGCAGGGGACGCCTCGGCGTTCAGGGTCATCGCGTCCGATTCATTCTCGCGGGTGACGACAAGGCGCAGCCGCTTCAGTTCCGGATGGCGCTTTGCGATTTCCGCGATTTGTTCGGGCCGCACGAACATGCCCTTGACTTTGGTCGTCTGGTCGGCGCGGCCCATCCAGCCTTTGATCCGCATATTGGTGCGGCCGCAGGGGCTGATACCGCGCATCGCGGCGCTGAGATCGCCGAGCGCAAGACGTATCCAGGGATGATGCGGATCGAGCGAGGTGACGACGATCTCTCCGACATCGCCATCGGCAACGGGCTCGCCAGTGCCCGGCTTGACGATTTCGACGATGATGTTTTCGGTGACGATCAATCCCTCGCGCGCGGCGGATTCATAGGCGACAATGCCGAGATCGGCGGTGCCGAAACTCTGATAGGCATCGACACCGCGCGATTTCATGTCGTCCTGAAGCGATTTCGGAAACGCGGCGCCCGACACCAGCGCGCGCTTGATCGACGATGCGTCGCGCTTGGCGGTGTCGGCGGCGTCGAGCAGAATCTTCAGAAAGTCCGGCGTGCCGGAATATCCGCTCGGACGATAAGCCTCGATCAGCTCGAACTGCTGTTCGGTGTTGCCGGGGCCGGCGGGAATGACAGCGCAGCCCAATGCACGAGCCGACGTGTCGAAGATAAATCCGCCCGGCGTCAGATGATAGCTGAACGTGTTGAGCACGATGTCGCCGGGACGAAAGCCTGCGGCGAACAACGCGCGCGCGCCGCGCCAGCAATCGTTGTCTTTGGATTCCGGCTCGAAGATCGGTCCGGGTGACGTGAACAGCCGCCCGAACGATCCGGCAGATGAAGGCACGAAGCCGCCGAACGGAGGTGCTGCCTTATGCAGCGCAGGCAGTTCGGATTTTCGCAGCACCGGCAGTCTGGCGAGCGAGGCGCGATCTTTGATAGACGCGAGATCGATGCCCTTGAAACTTGCGGCATAGGCCGGCGCTTTCGCTGCCGCCTGCAACACGCCGGGCAGCCGCGCGAACAGGTCTGCGTCGCGCTCGGATGCGCTGCGCGTTTCCAGTTTGTCGTAGTGCTCGCTCATTGCTGTTGCTTCATCGCAGATGGTGCCGGTCGCTATGCCCTCTCCCCTCGTGGGAGAGGGCTGCGCGGAATGCGCTATTAGGTCGAATGGGTGAGGGGGCTTCGAACGCGACCCCTCACCCGGCTCGCTTCGCTCGCCACCCTCTCCCGCAAGGGGAAAGGGGAAAAGTTATAGCCACCGTTTCCTTCGCTTGAAGCTCTTGAGGTTCTTGAAGCTCTTGCGCTGGTCGCCCGCGCCACCGAGGTAGAACTCCTTGACGTCCTCGTTGTCGCGCAATTCATCTGCGGTGCCGTCGAGCACGACCTTGCCTTGCTCCATGATGTAGCCGTGGCTGGCGACAGACAGTGCGGCGCGCGCATTCTGTTCGACGAGCAGGATGGAGACGCCGAGGTCGCGATTGATTTGTTTAATAATGCCAAACACTTCTTTCACGAGAAGAGGCGACAGGCCCATCGACGGCTCGTCCATCAGGATCATCTTCGGGCGCGCCATCAGCGCGCGGCCGATCGCCAGCATCTGCTGTTCGCCGCCGGAGAGATAGCCGGAGAGGCCGGTGCGCTCTTTCAGGCGCGGGAAATAATTGAACACCATGTCGATGTCGCGATCGACATTGCTTCTGTCGCTGCGCGTGTAGGCGCCGAGTTTCAGATTTTCCAGCGTCGTCATGTCGGCGATGATGCGCCGGCCTTCCATCACCTGAAAGATGCCGCGGCGGACGATCTTGTCGGGATCGACGCCGTGGATGCGTTCGCCGTCGAAGACGATCTCGCCGCGAGTCACTTCGCCGTCTTCGGTTTTCAGCAATCCCGAAATCGCTTTCAGCGTGGTCGATTTGCCTGCGCCGTTCGCGCCGAGCAGTGCGACGATGGAGCCCTTCGGCACTTCCATGCTCAGGCCGCGCAGCACAAGAATGACGTTGTCGTAGACGACCTCGACATTGTTGACGGCGAGCAATGGCGCGGCGGATGTCGCGGTCGGTGTTTTGGCGAGTTCTGCGGTTGCGCTCATGGCGATGCTTTCATTGCAGTCTCGTCATTGCGAGGAGCGAAGCGACGAAACAATCCATTCTGGATTTCTGGATTGCTTCGCTTCGCTCGCAATGACGGTAGCACTCCCTCTCCCCGCAAAGCGGGGAGAGGGAGCAGTTCTTACCAGCCGAGCCATTCGGCCTTGCGCGGCAGATCGACCGTCTTGACCTTCTCGAGCTTGATTGTGCCGGCCTTGACGAGATCGGCGACAGGTGCGTCGGTCGCGCCCGAGACCTTCATGCGATAGATGTCGACCTTGGTGGTCGGGCGATGATCGGTCTCGGTCCAGGTCGATGGATTGCAGACGCCTTCCATGCCGGCAGGCACCCAATCCTTCTTCTGGTAGAAGCCCTTCCTGACGTTCTCGCCGACCGCGCCGCCGTTCTTGGCTGCCCATTCGACGGCTTCCTTCATGTAGAGCGCGGTGCAGACGCCGGCGATATAGTGCACCGGACGATAGGCAGTGCCTGCCGCGTCGGACATTTTGGAAATGTCCATCACCGTCTTCATGCCGGGCGCGCTGCCGCCCCAAGCTACGGCCGTGCGCAGCGGGAACACGACGCCATCGGCGGCGGCACCTGCGGCCTTGGCGGCATTCTCGTCCATGCCCCAGACGTTGCCCATGAACTGGACATCGACGCCAGCAGCCTTGCACGCGTTGAGCACCGAGATGTTGGAGCCGGCGGTGTTGCCGAGATACGCGTAATTCGCACCGGAGCTCTTCAGCGTCAGGCACTGTGCGCTGTAGTCGCCGGGGGTAAGTGCAAACACGATCGGCTCCAGCACCTCGAAGCCGAGTTCGGCTGCGATCGCAGCGCCGGCGGCCTTCGGTGCGTTCGGGTATGGATGGTTCGCACCCATGTGAACGAACTTCGGTTTGCCGGATTTGCCCTTGGCCTTCCAGTCGTCAGCGGCCCAGGTCAGCATGCCGCGCAGCGCGTCCGAATAGCTCGGCCCGTAGAAGAAATTATACGGAGCCGCTTCGGTCTTGCCGCCCGCACCCGTCGGGTCCGAAAGCGCAGCCGCGTATGAGGCGGACATATCCGGAATCTTGTCTTCGGCGACAAATTTCTTCAGTGCTTCGGTATCGGCTGTGCCCCATCCGAGAATGGCTGCGACCTTGCCGTCCGGGCTCGACCACTTCTTGTAGAGCGCGATCGCGCGCGGCACCTGATAGCCGTAGTCGTTGGTATCCAGCGTCACGGGCTTGCCCGCGATGCCGCCGTTCTTGTTGACGTAGGCGAACGTGTCGGCGACGCCCTGTCCGAACGGAGTTCCGACGTCGGACGTCGGGCCCGAATAATCGGCGAGGTGGCCGAGCGTCACCTGCGCCTGCGCGGCATTCGTCGATGCTGCCATCAGCAGAACGACAGATGCTGTACCCAGCATTTTCGTAATGGTCATAATTTTCCTCCGGTTTCCTCTGAAGTCTTCTTGCGAGGTCTTGTTGTTGTCAGTCCCGTTCCGACCTCAATGCGAGAACGGGTAAAGTTTCCAGTAAGCCTTGATCTGCCGCCACCGATGAGCGAGCCCGTCGGGTTCAAAGATCAGAAAGACGACGATGATGACGCCGATGGACATCTCGCGCAAGAATGAGATGTTGTTCTTGAAACCGAGATAGTGATCGATCGTGCTGCCGCTCATGGCGGAGGTAATCCACTCCATCGATTCCGGCAGCAGCACCATGAAGGCGGTTCCCATCAGCGTGCCCATGATCGAGCCGAGCCCGCCGATGATAATCATCGCAAGGAAGATGATCGAACGGTCGATGCCGAAACCTTCGTTCGAGACAACTTGATTGTAATGTGCGTAGAGACCGCCTGCGACGCCGGCGAAGAATGCCGCCAGGCCGAATGACAGCGTGCGGTATTTGGTGAGGTTGATGCCCATGATCTCGGCGGAGAGATAGTGATCTCGCACCGCGACCAGCGCGCGGCCGTCGCGCGTGCGCATCAGGTTCGTCACCAGCACGTAGCAGACGATGACATAGGCCAGCACGACGTAGAAGTATTGCTTGTCGCCGCGGATGACCTTGCCGAAGATCGAGAACGGCTCGGCGATTGCAGGCACGCTGCCGCCGGTGAACCATTCGGCGCGGCCGAAGAAATCGAGCAGGATGAACTGCGCGGCGAGCGTCGCGATAGCGAGATACAATCCCTTCAGCCGGGCCGCCGGGAGGCCGAAAATCAATCCGACCAGCGCCGTCACGACGCCCGCGAGCGGGATGCAGAAGAACACCGGGATGTGGTGGTTCGACAGGTATGCCGACGTAAATGCGCCGAAGCCGAAGAATGCGGCGTGTCCAATCGAAATCTGTCCGGTGAATCCGACCACGATGTTGAGGCCGAGGGCTGCGATGCCGAAGATACCGATCTGGATCAGCAGGCTCAGCGCGTATTCCTTCAGCACATAAGGCGCGAAACAAACAAGCACGATGCCGAGGATCAGCATGTTGCGGCTGGTCGTCGTAGGGAAAACCGTCGTGTCCGCCGCGTAGGAGGTGCGGTAGTCGCCGGCGGGGATGAGGG